>Ga0136644_10001001_pt1 | contig 22533 bp, 20 predicted proteins | sample C_130820_EF_Meta_FD_94780 | JGI IMG/M metagenome (GOLD analysis project Ga0136644, IMG submission 94780) | Freshwater microbial communities from Lake Croche, Canada to study carbon cycling - C_130820_EF_MetaG (v2) (version 2) | ecosystem: Environmental > Aquatic > Freshwater > Lake | place... | reverse complement strand
CTTCCTTCATGCTCATCCATTCCACCTCGCACCCCTTCGTGTCTCCAAAAAGGGGACATTTCTACTTGGGGCAAAGCGGACATTACTATTTGGGGCTCACAAAGCAATCAACGACGACCTACACCAAGCGAGTGAACGCCCGCCGTGCTGGTGTGGCTGCTGGCATCCCGAGTGAGCGGGTCGCACTCACGGTGCATAAGAACGGGGACGAAGTGCGGTTCGGCTGGAAGGAGAGCGCAACACCTGTGAAGCCTGAGGAGGTGACCACAGGCAGCAAGCCAGCACCCGCCCCGAAGGTCGAGCAGGAGGAACGCAACGGGGTGAAGCGTCCAAAGGCTGGCGGGGTCTGCGCTGCTGTGTGGGCATGGCTGGACGCACACCCGGGCGCGTCGGTGACGGACGCCAAGGAGGTTGCGCCCGCAAGCGGCTGGAACCCGAACAACGTGGCCTGCGAGTTCTATGCGTGGCGCAAGTTCAACGGCATCAGCGGGAGACAACCCGTAGCAGCCTGATAGCGTAGAGCACTAGCACAAGCGCCCCAGCCGGGGCGCTTATCGTTTGTGCATGACAAGAGTTCTAGTTCAGCTCGGGTAAGTGGGTGAGAATTGCCCAATGACGGGAGGAGCTATGGACATAGACGGAATCTGGCCCCCATATGAGGCCTTCTATATCGAAAGCATGCTCTGGCATGCGGAGTCGGCCAAGCGGTCAATCGAGATCATCAGTGATTGGCTGGAACTGGTGAGGAAGGACGACGAAAAGGCGCTTGAGCTTCCGCAGCCTGTTCTGTTTGAACAACTGCAAAACGTACTGCATCAAGCAGGCTGTGTTTCGCGCTACTTCTTTCCGGGTGGCAGAGCCCCCAAGCCACTGCACGTTGCGCGAGCTGCGCGACTCCGACAGAGTTTCGCGGTTGATGCAGGCAACCCACTCGCAGAGCGTGATTTGCGAAATGACATCGAGCATTTCGATGAGCGGCTAGACGAATACCTCACCAAGAATCACGTCGGTAAGTTCGTACCCGAAGACGTGGGCTATGTTCCAAGCGAATCCGAAGTACCCCTTCACATCTTCAAAGGGTTCTACACGCACCCGCTCATCTTTGTGCTGTTGGGCAAGTCCTACGAGATGGCTCCTATCGTCAATGAAATGCTCCGCATCGGTGATGCTCTGCGAGCCTGTGCAGCGAACGGATACAGGCTACCGCGCTTGTCGGCGGAAGGCAGCAATAGCCAAAGCGAATAGGCTACAGGCACGGGCGGCATAGGCCACGCATACATGGCGCCGGTGCTACCGTACCGGCGCGGCAGTGATCGCTGCCTGTGCCGCCCATGCGTGCCCGCGCAACCTTGGCAAGCGACCAGCCGAAGGGGAAAATGCAGCCCATGCCCCTGTCCTCTACACAAATCGGCGCTATCGGCGAAAACCTACTGGTCAATGCAGTAATGAAGGCCAGCGATGGTCGCTTGTCACCTTTCCAGCCCCTTGCAGACGATGACGGGCTGGACGTGCTGTTCTTCGACAAGGTAACGGGCAACTCTGTCGCCATACAGTTGAAGTGCCGCACCGTATCCATTCGCAAGCGCAATTCTGACGAGCGCGGTAACGCTGTGCATTTCCAAGTGAGGCAAGCCACGTTCAACGAGGCCCGCCGTGCGTACCTTGTCGCCGCCTTGTTCAACGAGGAACTAACGCACTTCGTCTGCACTTGGTTCATACCGATGGGGCTACTGCCCGAGATCGGCAAGGACATTTCTGGCAAGTACGTTATCCGGCCCAGCAAGGCAGCAGGCACTGCGGACAAGTACGTTTCATTCCGATGCATGACCGCCGAGGAACTAGCACAAAGAATCATCGCGGTTTGTGAAGGGCGACCCGTTACCCCTGCATGACCACAGCAATGCGGCCTCACTTGTCGCCTTCCTTGCGTTCCTATAGTTTGGCTGGCCCTTGCACTGCCTGGCAAGGGTGTAGCCGCTGTAGCAGGTGTAGCCGTAGCAGGTTGCACCGTGCAGGTACAAAATAAAGAAGAAATAGGACTTTCAGAATCCCCCGTACCGTTTTTGCTACTCCTGCTACAGCTACACCTGCTACACCTAGCGCCGGTACTCATTCGCCACCTCGGGATCCAGCGCACGGTGCTCATAACAAGTCTCCGCTCAGGCGCTTATACACATAAGTGTTCATACATCAGATTCAGCGCGCTCGCAGCACTGCACGCCCGCAGTGTTTCGATAAAACCTGTGCGATAAAACCTATTTCTTGGATCTAGGCACGGTTCGTACAGGCTGCACGCGATGGCTCGCCGTCTGTGGCAATCGCAACCGTTTTCCCCTAACCCAGGCGCCGCAGTCGCAGGTACAGCGGCTCGCGCGGCCGCAGCGTGACGTTCATCACAGGCTCACAGGGCGTTGCACCGTCTGGCCGTTCGATGGTGTAGCGCTGCAGCAGCATGGCAGCCACCAAGCCTATTTCCAGCATTGCAAAGTGTTGGCCTATGCACACGCGCGGGCCGGTGCCAAAGGGTAGCCAAGCGCCGCGTGGCAGCGGTGGCGCACCGGGCAAAAAGCGCTCAGGTTTGAAGGCTTCGGGCTCGGGATAGGTCTTTGCGTCGCGGTGCAGCAGCCATGGCGTGATGCGCAGCATCGCGCCGCGCGGCACCCGCCAGCCACCCAGTTGCATGTCTTGGGTGGTGCGCCGGGCCATCAACGCGGGCACCGGGGGGTACAGGCGCAGCGCCTCTTTCAAGCTGGCGTCCAACCAAGGCAGCGCAGCCAGGTCTTGCGGTTCGGGTACGCGGGTGCCCAGCACCTGCTTCAACTCATCGCGTATGCGCTGCGCCACCGCCGGGTGTTCGGCCATGAGCAGGCTCCACCACAGCAGGGCCGTGGCCGAGGTTTCGTGCCCGGCCTGGAAGGTCACCATGCATTGGTCGAACACCTCGGCATCGCTCAGCGGCTCCCCACTGGGCTCGTCACGCAGGGCCAGCAGCCGTGCCAGCAAGTCATCACCGGCTTCAGGCTGAGCCTGGGCTTTTCGCTGCTGAATGTGGCGCGCAATCAGCCCACGCAGCGTGCGCAGTGCCTGCCGCTTAGCCGCTTTGCCGGGCAGCGGCAACCAGTCGGGCAGGGTCAGAGGCCAAAACATTTCACGCATGCCAATTTCGCTCAGCGTGCGAATCGCCGCCGCTACGTCTCGCGTCTCTTGCGGCGTAGGCGGGCAGCCAAACAAGGTGCGCAAGATCACGTCCATGGTGAGCTGCGTCAGGCAGTCGTCCATGTTCACCAGAGCCTGCGTCTGCCCGGCGGGCAGCGCCGCATCCAGCGCATTTGCGGCGGCGTCCCCCATCAAACCGGCGTAGGCCGCCACCCGCTTGGGCGTGAAGGCGGGTTGCAACATGCGCCGCTGGCGTTGCCACACCGCCCCTTCTGTCACCAGCACGCTGTCGCCCATGGTTTGGCGCAATACATCGATGCCACGCGCCCAGCGCACCAGTTGCGGCGCGTGATCGACCAGGGCCTCTCGAACCAACTCGGGCGTGTGCAAGTCGTAGGCTTGCTCATACACCAAACGCATGTAGCTGATGTCGCCATAGTCACGGTGCAGCGCCGCCACAAAGCCCAGATAGTCTTTTCGCATGGTGCGCAGCAGGGGGTAACCCAGCCAAGCGGCGCGCGGGCCGGGCGGGCGCTGCTTACGGGTTTGAGGCGTTTGCGCGGTGGGAATGGATTCACTCGTTGCCATATAAGGTATGGGAGACGCAAGAGGTGTCTATTATGGGCGGCCCATGCAAGTCCGTAAAATCTGTAGGTAATGACTGTCTATACCACGCCGCCCTCCCCCACCCGCCCCATCCGCAGTTTTGTGCGCCGTGCGGGCCGCACCACCACCGGCCAGCAGCGGGCGCTGCAAACCTATGGGGAGCGTTTTGTTCTGCCTTATGAGCCGCAACAGCTGGACTTGGCGGCATGCTTTGGGCGGGTAGCGCCCACGGTGCTGGAAATTGGCTTTGGTATGGGCGACGCCACGGCGCAGATTGCCGAAGGACGACCGAATACCAATTTTTTATGCTGCGAGGTGCACGAGCCGGGCGTAGGCGCGCTGCTCAAACAAATTGGCGAGCGCGGCCTCACGAACATCCGCATCATCGCGCACGACGCGGTGGAGGTGCTGGATCAGATGCTGGCGCCTGACAGTCTGGACGGCATTCACCTGTTTTTCCCTGACCCCTGGCACAAAACCCGCCACCACAAGCGCCGCTTGGTGCAGCCGCCGCTGGTGGCCCGCTTGGCCGCGCGCTTGCGCCCGGGCGGCTACCTGCATGGCGCCACCGATTGGGAGCCCTATGCCCAGCAAATGCTGGCCGTACTCAGCGCCGAGCCCGTGCTGCGCAACAGCGCCTCCGGCTACGCCCCCCGGCCCGCCTACCGGCCCCCTACCAAATTTGAACGACGCGGCTTAAAGCTCGGCCACGGCGTGTGGGACTTGGTTTTTTTGCGCGTATGAAGCCCCTTGGTCGCTTGAGTGCCGACCCGGCTTGGCTCTGCCACCCTCCCCTAAGCCTGATCGCTGAACAGGTCTCGCTGTCGCGGCTAGGTGGGGAGCGCCGGGGTGGCACGGCGGCCCGAGCTGCGCGGCAAGCCCGCCTTGCGTGAGCCGTGGCGTTGCTGGATGCGTTGTGCCTCGTCGGCGGATTGGGGTTTGCGGCGCAGGCCGTAGAGCCGCTCCTTGGCCTGCTTCAACATGGCTGCTTCGTCCACGATGGGGGCGGGGTAGGCCGATGTGCCCCATTCAGGCAGCCATAGGCGTCGGTAATGGCCGCCGGGGTCGTGCTCCAGCGCCTGCTTGGTGGGGGAGTAGATGCGCAAGGTGTTGATGCCGGTGGTGCCGGACTGCATTTGCATCTGGCTCCAGTGAATACCGGGTTCGAAGTCAAGAAACTGGCGTGCCAGGTGCAGGCCGGGCGCGCGCCAGTGCAGCCACAGGTGGTAGGCGGCAAAACTGACCAGCAGGGCGCGCATGCGAAAGTTAAGCCAGCCGGTGGCCTGCAACTGGCGCATACAGGCGTCCACCATAGGGAAGCCGGTGCGGCCCTCGTACCAAGCGGCCAAGCGGTCTTGGTCTTGCGCCGTCAGGGGTGGGCCGTCGCCGGGGCGTAAGCCGTCGTGGCTGCGCGCAAAGTTGCGCCACTCAATCGCGGGCTCGTCCTCTAGTTTTTGCATGAAGTGGCAATGCCAGCGCAAGCGGCCACTAAAGCTGTACAGGTCGCGGGCGAGTTGGCGATCCGGTGTGGCGCGCATGGCAGCGTCTGTCGCCTGATACACGCAACGCATGGAGAGCGTGCCCCAGGCCAGATGCTCGCTCAGGCGGCTGCAATGCGCAGGGGCCGTCAGCGGGCTGGACAGGCTGGCGCTGTAGCCACGTGCGCGCGAAAGCAAGAAGCTGTGCAGCGTGGCCCAGGCCTGGGCTTCGGTAACGCCTGGGGTGTCGCTGCATGCGGCCTGCGTGGACGTGGGCAGGCCCAAGTCGGGCAAGCTGAGGCTCAGTGGCAAGCCACGCCAGCCGCTGGGCATGGCCACCTCGCGCGTAGCCATGCGCCGCTGCCAGCTTGCCGCCCAGCCGTCGCGGTTGCGCAGGCGACGCACCACACCGGTTTGCGGCCATTCCGTCCAGGCCACGCCCGCGCTGTGACACCAGCGCGCCACGGCTTGGTCGCGCGCATACGTCCACCCAGCCCCCGTTTCCTCGTGGCTGAGTAAATGGGTGACTCCGTGCGCGCGCTGTAATCGGGCCAGAGTTAAAACCGCCTCCCCGGTCAGCACCAGCAGCGGCAGGCCGCGCGCAGCCAGCTCGGCTTGCAAAGCGGCCAGGGCGCTGCGCACAAAACGCCCATGCCGGGCATGGAATTCGGGTGCGGCCAGCCAGGCGGGCTCCACGATGTACACCGCCAGCGCACGCTCAAAGCGCGCCGCCTCGGCCAGCGGTGCGTGGTCGCGACAGCGCAGGTCGCGCTTGAACCAGACCAGGGCCGTATTAGCCATGCACGCAGCGCCACCACTGGGAGAAAGAGGCACACACCGGCGCCACCGGCGCGAAGTAGCTGGGCTCGGGCAGCGCCTGGGCATTGGCGGGTAGCCAACGGTTCACATGCGGATTACCCACGGTGCGCACGCTGGCGGCGCTGGCCAGGGCTTGCGCCAGCTCGCTGGCCGAGCCCACCCACAGCCGCGTGCTGAGCGCGGCCATGCGCGCCAGAACCCAAGCCCAACGCTGCTCGCTCCAGGGCAAGTCGGCGTGGGCGTCGGTAATCACCGCCGCGACCACCGTGGCGCCCGCAGGTGGCTCGCCCAGTGCCCAGGGGTGGGCCAGCCATACCTGGGCGCCGGGCAGCGCATGCGGGGCTGGCGCGGCTGGCGTGCGGTGTGGGACTGAATGCAGCACAGGCTCTGGCACACCGGGGGCTTGACCCGCTGGCAGGCTGTGCGGGCTGCGCGCCAGCGCATCCCAAGCGGGGTAGCCGATGTCAATCGCGCTGCCCTCGCTGTGCCAGGCTGGTGGTGCAAAGCGCGCCACATTGGCCGCGTCAAACACATAGGGCTTGGTGCTGCCGGTGCCAGCAACCCACTGCCAACTCAGGTGGTTGCTGGCGATATCACCATCCAGCAAATGGGCGTACAGCCAGTCGGCACCGGCACGCCAATGCACTTTGCGGCCATGCACCACGTAGCTGGCCAGCCACATGCGGGCATGGTTGTGCAGCGTGCCGCTGGCATAGAGCTGGCGCACCGCCTGGTCCACCACCGGCACGCCCGTGGCCCCTTGGCGAATGTCTGGCGGCAGCACATCCGCATAAGCCGCACGCGGCAAGGGGCCGGGGTGCAGGTCTTGCAGAACCGCCTCGCCCCGGTGCTGCCACACATGGCGAAAGTAGGCGCGCCAGCCGAACTCGTAAACCAGTTTGTGCGAGCCCGGCAGCTTGAGCGCGGCCAGACATTCGGGCACATTCAGCACGCCGTGGGTGAGGTAGGGTGAGAGCCCGGTGACGGCTCCGCTCAGATGGTTGCGGGTGCGCGCGTAAGCGCTGGCGTCCACCGCCGCCAAGCGAGCAAGGGCCGCCTCGCGCGTAGGCGGGGTGGCTTGGGCAAACAGGGGGGCAAAAGCGTTCATGGCTGGCGCAGCGCCTGGGCCTGGGCGCGGATGCGCACGCGCTCTGCCTCGTCCACCCGCGCCAAGCCGCGCACTTGCAGCGCCAGGCGCGGGTGCTGGGCAAAGCGCTGCTCGTGCCGGAGCAGAAAGTCCCAGTACAAGGTGGTAAAGGGGCAGGCACGCTCGCCTACACGCTCGTCGGGCCGATAGCGGCAGCCCGCGCACAACGGGCTTTGGCGGGCGATGTATTTGCCGCTGGCGATATAGGGCTTGCTGGCCATTAGCCCGCCGTCAGCATACTGGCTCATGCCCAGGGTATTGGGTAGCTCCACCCACTCCACCGCGTCCACATAAACGCTCAAGTACCAGGCGTGTACTTGGCTGGGCTGCACACCGTAGAGCAAGGCGAATAGGCCGGTAACCATCAGGCGTTGGATGTGGTGGGCGTAACCATGCGCCAGGGTTTGCGTGATGGCGTCGCGTAGGCAGGCCATGTCGGTGTCACCCGTCCAGTACCAGGCGGGCAGCGCGTGCGGGGCTTCCAGCGCATTGCCTTGGGCATAAGCGGGCATGTGCGTCCAGTAGATGCCGCGCACATATTCCCGCCAGCCCAGTATTTGGCGGATAAAGCCCTCACCGCTGGCCAAGGGCACCCGGCCCGCGCGCACTTCGGCCTCGGCAGCGGCCACGACCTCGGGCGCGCTCAGCAGCTTGAGGTTGAGCGCGGCAGAAAGTTGGGCGTGGTACAACCAGGGCTCACCGGGCCAGATGGCGTCTTGGTAGGGGCCAAACAGCGGCAGGCGTTCGCGCACAAAGGCATGCAGCGCCTGCTGGGCCTGCGGGCGCGTCAATGGCCAGGCAAAGTGATCCAACTTACCGGGGTGTTGACCAAAGCGCTCGCGCACCAGCGCCATCACCTCGCGCGTGATGGCGTCGGGCTCAAAGCGTGGCGGCTGGGGCAAATCGAAGCCGGGGCCTGCGGGGCCAAAGGCTTGGCGGTTGTCGGCGTCGAAGTTCCACTGCCCGCCCAGCGGCTCAGGCCCACTCATCAGCACGCCGAAGCGGCGGCGCTGCTCACGGTAAAAGAACTCCATGCGCAGGCCCTTGCGACCACGTGCATGGGCCGCAAAGTCGGCGGGCGTGGTGTAGAAGTGGCGGTCGTCACACAGCCGCAGCGGCAAGCCCGCGTCTGCGGCCACAGCTTGCAGGGCCTGCAAGACGCGCCAGTCGCCTGGCTGGGTGAGTACCAGCGCGCCGGGCCGCAACAGGGCCAGATCGGCGCGCAACTGCTGCGCCAGGCTGTCGTGCGTGGCGGGGTCGTCCAGGCGGCGGTAATGCAGGGGGCGGCCTGCCGCATGCAGCGCTTGCGCAAAGTGGCGCATGGCGGCCAAAAACAGTGCGATGCGCGGCTGGCTGCTCCAGACATGGGTGGACTCTTGGGCCACCTCGGCCATCCATACCGCGTCCTGCGCGGGGTCGAAGCCGTCAAAAGCTGCCGCGTCCAGGTCAAGCTGGTCGCCCAGCACCAACACCAGGTGTCGCAAAGCTTCAGCCATGGGCACCCCCACCAGCCTGTCGGCGGCAGCGCTCGCTGCAATACTTAAGCTGCTCCCAGTTTTTGGCCCAGGCTTTGCGCCAGCTCATGGGCCGCCCGCACACCGCACAGGGCTTGCTGGGCAGCGCAGATTTATTGCCCTTGAATGAGTTGGTAGGCGGCGTCACGCGGGCTCTTCAGGTAGCAAAAAAACTACTCCCAAATGGAAATACCCTCGGTGGCCAGCGCGCGTTTGACGGCTGCTCGCTCGCTCATTGCTAGGGCATGCGCCGTCCAAGCCGGGTACTGCTGCCGCATGTCTATCTTCATGCGATGGCCCCACCGGTAGAACACCAGCAAATAAGGGTCGAGGACCGAATAGTTGTCGCCGAGCACCCATGTTTTGTCGGCCAAGCGCTCTTCGATCAGGGCGTGCGCGGATGCCAGATGTTCAAAGCCCTTTTGCTTGATGGGCGCGGTGTGGCTTGCATCTGCTGTGAAGGAGTCGGCGCGCCAGATCATGCGAGTCGCCACGGCATGAACGGTTCCTGACAGCCAGTTGAACCACTCGATGGCGCGCACCAAGCCGTCTTGGCCGGTCGGCATCAAGTCCGCCTGCGGCGATGTCTGTGCCAAGTGAAGCAGAATCGCGGGCGCCTCGGTGAGTGAGAAGGCGCCATCCACCAGCACCGGAACACGGCCCCTTGGATTGATTTTTTTGAATTCAGCGCTGCGCGTCTCTCCTCGATCGGTCGAGATCATGGCCAGCGAAAAGGGCTGGCCGATCTCCTCCAACACAATATGTGGAGCCAGGGAGCACGAACCCGCAGAGGCGTGTAGCGTAAAAGGCATGGCAGCAACTGTTGGGGTGGCCTCAGGCGGCAAGCTCGCGCGCGCTGATGGTGTAGCGAAATTCATCCGGCGCATAGGAATCAAAGGGGCCGCTGTCGTCTTGGCCGGCCGGGTACATAAAAAAGCCCAGCTTGGGGCCTGTGCGGCCTGGTAGTTGCAGGTCATGGCCCATGTTGTAGGCCAGCCAGTTGCCCTCCCAACTGCCGAACAGCGCCTGGTTGACCGGCGCCACCACCGGGTGGTCGGTGCTTTTAATCCACTGGCTGGTTTCCTGGCGCATCACCTTGGCCACGTCTGCCGGGTCCATGGCCACCCAGCCTGCGCGCTTGAGATAGACCTCGGCGCGGCAATGCTGGGCGCCGTTAAGGCTGGCGGGGTTGCCCGACAGTTCTTTATAGCCAAACGCAGACGGCGCCAGGCGAATGCCGTACAGGTCGCGCGCGGGTATGCCCAGCGCGCGCACCAAGCCCACGAACAAGGCGTTCAAGTCGGCGCATTTGCCGCCCAGGTTGCCCGACTCCAGCAGGGCTTTGATGTCGCCCTCGCCACAGCCCCGCACCTTGGGCTCGCGGTAGGTGTTGCGCACCACCCAGTCGTAGAGGCGCTGCACCTTGTCGGCGTCGCTGTGCGCGCCCTGGGTGGCTTGCAAGGCGGTGTGGCGCACGATGCCATCGGTTGGAATCAGCGCCGTGGGCTGGGTCCAAAAGCGCAGGGTGGCCGGGTCTGCTGCCGCGCTCGGGGCCTGATTCCAGTCGGCCGCGCGGTTGCGCGTGGCTACATGGCTGACGACCTCCAGCACAGGCGCTGGGCTGGCGCTGGCGAATTGGGCCTGCACCAGGCGCACGCCGTAGCGTGCATCGTGCGCCATGCGGGCCTGGCCGTTGCAAGAAAAACCTGTCTCTAGCGACTGCTGAAAGTCGCTGTTGACCGAGGGCACGGGCACCCAGAGTTGTGTGGCGCCTTGGGGCCGCAGCACGTCGACGCGGGTGGTCAGCTCAAAATGGCGCCAGTCGCCCACCACCGGCGCAAACCGGGGCGCAGGCTTGCTGTTTTGCGCCCACAGGGGCTGAGTGGCACCCCAGGCGGCAGCGGCGGCGAGTAGGGTTCGGCGAGAAGGCTTCATCATGCACATGTATCCATTTTCGAAAGCGGCTTAATCGGCGGCCAGCGTGCGCACCCAGCGTTCAGCGGCGATGCTGCTCCAGTCCACTTCGCCCACCACCTGCCAGCGGGCGCGCCCGTCGGGGCCGACCAGCACCGTGGTCGGGAAAATCCGCGCCCCCCATTGCCGGGCAGCGGCCCCCCCGCTGTCGAGCAGCACCGGCAAGTCCAGGCTGCCCTGCGCGATGAAGCGGCGCACGGTGGCCGCAGGCTCTTTCACGTTCACCATCAGCACGGCCAGTTGCTCGGGGCCTTGCATGTCAGCCAGCACTTGCAGGGTGGGCATTTCGGCACGGCAGGGGCCGCACCAAGTGGCCCAAAAGTTCAGCAGCACGGGGCGCCCCCGGTAGTCTTGTAGCCTGACCGTGCGCCCCTGCAAGTCTTTTAGCGCCAGCGACGGCGTGGCCTGCCCGCGGGGCCAGGCACGTGGGCGGGCGTCTTGCGCCTGCGCGGCCTGTGCACACAGGGCCAAGGCCAGCAAAACCCCGGCCCACAGCCTCACGGCGCACCGGTGCAGGCCTAGCCGACCATGCGCCGCCAGCGGTTTCACAGCCGCTCAGCCACCCAGGCCTGCACCGAGGCCAGGGCTTGTGGCAACTGGGCGGACGCGGTGCCGCCCGCCATGGCCATATCGGGCTTGCCGCCGCCTTTGCCGCCCACTTGTTGGGCCACAAAGTTGACCAGTTCACCGGCCTTGACGCGGCCCATCGCGTCAGCGCTCACGCCTGCGGCCAGTTGTACTTTGCTGCCGTCCACCGCCGCCAGCACGATTACCGCTGATTTGAGCTTGTCTTTGAGCTTGTCCAAGGTGTCACGCAGGGCCTTGGCGTCTGCCCCTTGGAGCTGGGCCGCCAGCAGCTTGACGCCTTTGATGTCCACCGCCTGGGTCATCAATTCGTCGCCCTGGCTGGACGCCAATTTGCCTTTGAGGGCCGACAGTTCTTTCTCTAGCGCCTTGACCTGATCCAGCACCTGGACGATGCGGTGGTTGAGTTCCGCTGTGGGTGCTTTGAGCGTGCCAGAGGCATCGGCCACCGTGTCTTCCAGGGTTTGCAAATAGTGCAAGGCGTTGTAGCCGGTGACGGCTTCGATGCGACGCACACCGGCGGCCACACCGCTCTCGCCCACCACCTTGAACAAGCCAATATCGCCTGTGGCGTTGACGTGGGTACCGCCGCACAGCTCGCGGCTGGAGCCAATATCGAGCACGCGCACGGTCTCGCCGTACTTTTCGCCAAACAACATCATGGCGCCGGTTTTTTGAGCCGCCTCCAGGTCCATCACACGCGCTTGGGCGGCTGCGTTGGCCAAGATTTCGGCGTTCACACGGGCTTCAATCTCGCGCAGCTGAGGCGGGGTCACGGGCACGTTGTGGGCAAAGTCAAAGCGGGTGCGCTCGGCATTCACCAAGCTGCCTTTTTGCTGCACATGCTCGCCCAGCACGTCTCGCAGGGCCTGGTGCATCAAGTGCGTGGCCGAGTGGTTGCGCACCGTGGCGGCACGGGCTGCGGTGTTCACCTCGGCCTGCACATGGTCGCCCACGGCCAGGGTTCCCTGGGTCAGGCTGCCATGGTGGCCAAACACGTCGGCTTTGATTTTTTGCGTATCTGCCACCGCAAACAAGGCCGAGCCGCTGCGCAACTGCCCCTGGTCGCCCACTTGGCCGCCGCTCTCGGCGTAAAACGGTGTGGTGTTCAGCACCACTACGCCGCTTTGGCCGTGCCGGAGCTCGGCTACCGAGGCGCCGTCCGTATACACCGCCACCACTTGCGCCGTCGCTTGGAGCTCGTCGTAACCCACAAAGCGGTTGCTCGCACCCGTGTAGTCCAAGGCTTTGTCCATCTTGAATTTGCCGGCGGCACGGGCCTGGTTTTTTTGCTTTTCCATCGCGGCATGAAAGCCCGCTTCGTCCACACCCAGGCCACGCTCGCGGCACACGTCGTTGGTGAGATCGAGTGGAAAGCCAAAGGTGTCGTGCAGCTTGAATGCCACCTCGCCTGGCAACTCCTTGACGCCAGCTTCCAAGGCTGCATCCAAAATGTGCATGCCGATTTCTAGCGTTTCAAAGAAGCGCTCTTCCTCCACCCGCAACACCTCGGTGATGCGTTCGGCCTGGTTGGCCAGGTGCGGATACGCCGCGCCCATAAGCTGAACGAGATCAGGCACCAGCTTGTGAAAGAACGGTTTTTTCTGGCCCAGCAAATACCCATGGCGAATGGCGCGACGGATGATGCGGCGTTGCACGTAGCCACGCCCTTCGTTGCCCGGCATGACACCATCGCTCACCAAAAAAGCGGTGGCGCGGATGTGATCGGCAATCACGCGCAGGCTTTTGTGGCCTAGGTCAGCGCAGCCGGTTTCGCGTGCCGCCGCGCGGATCAGCGTGTCGAACAGGTCGATTTCATAGTTGCTGTGCACGTGTTGCAGAACAGCGGCTAAGCGCTCCAGGCCCATGCCGGTGTCCACACAGGGCGCGGGCAAGGGGGTGACCGAGCCGTCCTCGGCCATGTTGAACTGCATGAACACGTTGTTCCAAATTTCGATGAAGCGGTCGCCGTCTTCGCCGGGGCTGCCGGGCGGGCCACCGGGGATGTGGTCGCCGTGGTCATAGAAAATTTCTGAACACGGGCCGCATGGCCCGGTGTCGGCCATCATCCAAAAGTTGTCACTCTTGTAGCGGCCACCTTTGTTGTCGCCAATGCGGATGACGCGCTCAGGCGCTAAGCCAATTTCTTTCGTCCAAATGTCGTAGGCCTCGTCATCCGCTTGGTAAACAGTGGCCAGCAAACGATCAGCGGGCAGCTTGTAGACCGTGGTCAGCAGCTCCCAGGCCCACTTGAGCGACTCGCGCTTAAAGTAGTCGCCAAAGCTCCAGTTGCCCAGCATCTCGAAGAAGGTGTGGTGGCGTGCGGTGTAGCCCACGTTCTCCAGGTCGTTGTGCTTGCCACCGGCCCGCAGACATGCTTGCACCGAGGCGGCGCGTACATAGGCGCGTTTGTCAGTGCCCAAAAACACGTCTTTGAACTGCACCATGCCCGAGTTGGTAAACATCAGCGTCGGGTCGTTGCCCGGCACCAGCGGGCTGGACGCGACCACGGTATGGCCACGCGCGGCAAAAAAATCAAGAAACTGCTGGCGAATTTGGGAAACGGAAATGACAGGTGTGTTCATGGGGGAGGAGTCGATCATCCGGGCTGGGCGGGTGGGCAGCAGACTGCGGCGCACAAAAGGCTGAATTATCCGGGAAGTGGACAATCCCGGCATGGGTGTTGCGCCCGTGGTGCTCGCGCGAGCGCACAGCGCCAGTGAAGAGCACCGCCTACCGTGTTAAAGCTTGCCATGTCTGTCGATCATTACGAGAACTTCCCCGTTGCCTCCTGGTTGTGCCCGCCGCATTTGCGGCCTGCGGTAGCCGCCATTTATTGGTTTGCCCGCACAGCGGATGATGTAGCCGACGAAGGCGACGCCCTACCGATGCTGCGGCTGCAAGCCTTGGCGCAGTACCAGGCCGATTTGCAAGCCTGCGCGGCTGGGCTGGCGCACAGCGGGCGCTGGCCGCAGGTGTTCAAGCCCTTGCAAGCCGCCATGGCCACCTATGCGCTGCCGGTTGAACTGTTGGCCGCGCTGTTGAGCGCATTTGCGCAGGATGTGCGCTTTAGCGCCGAGCGGCGGCATTACCGCAACCGCGCCGAGTTGCTGGATTACTGCCAGCGCTCTGCCAACCCGGTGGGCCGACTCATGCTGCATCTGTACCAAGTGAGCGACGCGCAGTCGCTGGCGCAAAGCGACTGCATTTGCACCGCACTGCAACTCATCAACTTTTGGCAAGACCTCAGTGTGGACCTGCCTCGCGGGCGCTACTACCTGCCGCTGGATGGCTTTGCACGGCACGGCCTGCGCATGCAGCAGTTGCTGCACAGCCCCCCCTTGCCGACTTGTGAACGCATGCTGCAAGACCATGCGAACTGGGCGCGCGAGCTGATGCACCAGGGCGCGCCACTGGCGCTGCAACTGCCCGGGCGCGTCGGCTGGGAGTTGCGTGCCGTGGTGCAAGGCGGGCTGCGTACGCTGCACAAGGTGCAAGCCCTGGGCGCGCGCAGCCTGTACCAAAGGGCGCGCTTGAGGGCTTGGGACGCACCGCTGATCGGCTGGCGCATGTGGCGAATGCCACAATAATGTGATGAACCGACCCGAGAGCCCGCAGCAGTACGTGCAGCAAAAAGCAGCCGCCTCGGGCAGCAGCTTTTATTACGCTTTTTTGTTTCTACCACCCGACCGGCGCGCCGCCATCACGGCTTTTTACGCCTTCTGCCGCGAGGTGGACGATGTGGTGGACGAGGTGCTAGACCCCAGCCTGGCCCAGACCAAGTTGGCCTGGTGGCAGACCGAGGTGGCGCAAGCCTTTGCGGGCCGGGCGAGCCATCCGGTGATGCAGGCCCTGATGCCCTGGGCACCCACCTATGGCATTGAGCAACGCCAGTTACAAGCGGTCATCGAGGGTTGTCGCATGGACTTGCAGCAAAACCGCTACCTGGACTTTGCCGCGCTGTGCCGGTATTGCGAACTGGTGGCCGGCGTGGTGGGCGAAGTGTCGGCACGCATCTTCGGTCAGACCCAAGACGCCACCAGCGCTTACGCGCACGAGCTGGGCCTGGCGTTTCAGCTCACCAACATCATTCGCGACGTAGGCGAAGACGCTGGGCGCGGACGCATTTATCTGCCGCAAGACGAGTTGCAGCGCTTTGGTGTGAAGCCACAAGAGATTTTGCAGCGCCAACATTCCGAGCGCTTCGTGGCGCTGATGCAGTTTCAGGCCCAGCGTGCCCACGCCTGCTATGCGCGCGCCTTGCAAACGCTGCCCCAACCGGATTGGCGCAGTCAAAAACCGGGCTTGATGATGGCGAGTATTTACCGCCACCTGCTGCGCGAAATTGAACTCGATGGCTTTCAGGTGCTGCAGCACCGCGTCGGTTTAACGCCGCTGCGTAAGCTCTGGCTGGCCTGGAAAGTGCAGGCCCTGGGCCGCCTGTGAAACGCGCGTGAAAGTAGCTGTCATTGGCGCTGGTTGGGCGGGTTGCAGTGCCGCTGTGGCAGCCCTGCAAGCAGGACACACGGTGAGCCTGTACGAGGCGAGCCGCCACTGGGGCGGGCGCGCGCGCGGTGGCCTTGCCGTGCAGATGCCCGAAAGTAATGAGACCACCGTGCTCGACAACGGCCAGCACATTCTGCTGGGCGCTTACACCGACTGCTTGCAACTGATGCGCACGGTGGGCGTGGCGCCCGAGCAGGTTTTGCTGCGCCTGCCACTGACTTTGGTGGACGCGCAAGGCCAGGGTCTGCGTCTGCCCGCTTGGCCCAGCCCCTGGCATGCGCTAGCGGGTGTGTTGCTCGCCAAAGGCTGGCGTTGGCGTGACAAGGCGTCGCTGCTGCGCGCGTGTGTGGCCTGGCAGCGCATGGGCATGGTGTGCGATATGAGCGCCTCCGTGGCCGATTTGTGCCGGGGACTGAGCGACACGATTCGGCTGCAACTGATGGAGCCGCTGTGTGTGGCCGCGTTGAACACGCCGCTACACCAGGCCAGTGGTCAGGTGTTTTTGCGCGTGCTGCAAGACGGCCTGCTGGGTGGGCCTGGCGCCAGCGACTTGCTGCTGCCGCGCACCCACCTGAGCGCGCTGCTGCCGCAGCCGGCGGTGGCCTGGTTGCAGCAGCACGGCGCCCATGTTCAGCCGGGGCAGCGGGTGCGAAGCCTGCAAGCGATAGGGCCGGCCTGGCAGGTGGACGGCCACCGCCACGACCGCGTGATTCTGGCCACCGCCTGCCGCGACGCGATTCGCCTATTGCAGGCCAATGCGATTGACGCACCGCAGTGGCTGGCCTGTGCTCAGGGGCTGCGCTACGAAGCCATTACGACCGTGTATGCCCATACGCGGCAGGCGCGGCTGGCCACCCCCATGGTGCTGCTGCATAGCTCAGCCGAAGAGCCCGCGCAGTTCGCTTTTGACCGCGCAGCCCTGGGCGGCCCTAGCGGCCTGCTGGCCTTGGTGGTGAGCGCAAGCGAGGGCGACAACGAACGCTTGACCGTGCAGGTGCTGGCGCAGGCGCGCCGCCAACTGCACCTGCCCGCCCTGCAAGCGCTGAAGACGGTGACCGAGCGGCAGGCCACTTTTGCCTGTACGCCCGGCTTGCAACGCCCGGCGCCGGAAGTGGCTGACGGCCTGCTGGCCTGCGGCGACTATGTGCAAGGCCCCTACCCGGCCACGCTGGAAGGCGCGGTACGCAGCGGCTTGGCCGCCGCGCAAAGCCTGAACTGACACCGGGCGGCGCCGCCTTGGCATGCGCGAAATTCCCTCACTGCGGGGGTTTGTAACGCCATGGCATGTCACCGGCTTGCGGGACAATGCGGCATGGCTTATGCAACTGAACCCTCTTTTACTCACGGTCAGGCGGCAACTGCGCGCGTGGCGGTGCTGTTTTGCAATCTGGGCACACCGGAGCGACCCGACGCCGCTGCGCTGCGGCGCTACCTGGCCGAATTTTTGAGCGACCCGCGCGTGGTGGAAATACCGCGCCCGCTTTGGTGGCTGATTCTGCACGGCATCATCTTGCGGGTACGGCCCGCTAAATCGGCGGCGAAATACGCCAGCATCTGGACGCCGCAGGGCTCACCACTCAAGGTGTGGACCGAGCGCCAAAGCCAGGGCCTGCAAGCGGCGCTGCAACAGCGCGGCCATCAACTGCTGGTGCGCTACGCGATGCGCTATGGCCAGCCCTCTATTGCCTCGCAGTTGGATGCCTTGAAGGCGCTGGGCGTGCAGCGGGTGCTGGTGCTGCCCGCTTACCCGCAGTATTCCGGCCCCACAACCGCCAGCGTCGTGGATGCTGTGGGTGCCTGGGCGCGGCGCGTGCGCAGCCTGCCGGAGTTGCGCTTTATCAACCGCTACCACGACCACCCCGGCTACATAGAGGCCTTGGCCCAACAGGTGCAGGCGCATTGGCGCAAGCAGGGCCGCGCGCAGGTGTTGGTGATGAGCTTTCATGGGGTTCCGCAGCGCAGCTTGATGCGGGGCGACCCGTATCACTGCGAGTGCCAGAAGACCGCGCGCCTGCTGGCCGAGCGGCTGGGCTTGGCGCAGGCAGACTACCAAGTCACGTTTCAATCCCGCTTTGGCAAAGCGCAATGGCTACAGCCCTATACCGAGCCACGTTTGAAAGCCTTGGCCGCGCAAGGCCTGAAGCACGTGGATTTAATCTGCCCCGGCTTTACCAGCGACTGCCTGGAAACCTTGGAAGAAATTGCCCAAGAAGGGCGAGACGCCTTCATCCAGGCGGGCGGAGCGTCCTTGCACTACATCCCGTGCCTGAACGACGCCACGGCCTGGATAGACGCTTTGGCAGACCTGGCCGAGCAGCACCTGCTGGGATGGGATAGTCGCAGCGGGCCAGATCTGGAGGCGTTGGCGCTGTCCGCGCAACGGGCGCAGGCGTGCGAGCACGCCTTACAGGCTGGCACCTAGCCTGGGCCTTTGGCCTGACCGAGCAGCGGGCTCAAGGCGGTGTTGGCTTCTAGCCAGCGGCGCACGCGCTCCGCGTCGGCAATGCGGCTGAGTTTGCCTGCCGAGTCCAGAAATACCATGATGAGCTTGCGACCCGCAATGCGGGTTTGCATGATGAGGCATTGACCCGCCTCAGAGATGTAGCCCGTCTTTTGCAGGCCAATATCCCAGAGCGGATTTTTGACCAGGCGATTGGTATTGTTGAACTGCACATTGCGCTTGCCCACCGCCACCATATGGCCCGGCGAGGTGGTCAATTCGCGCAACAAGGGGTCTTGGTAAGCCACGTTCACCAAGGTGGCGAGGTCTTGTGCGCTGGAGCGGTTCAGGCTGGACAGACCGGTAGGCTCTACATACCGGGTATCGCTCATGCCCAGTAGTTGGGCCTTGGCGTTCATGAGGCCAACAAAACTTGGCAACCCGCCTGGGTAGGTGCGGCCCAGGGCATGAGCGGCCCGGTTTTCACTGGACATCAGGGCCAGATGCAGCAGTTCGCCCCGGCTCAAGGTCGTGCCTACCTTCAAACGCGAGCTGCTGCCCTTCTCGGTATCGACGTCATCCTGGGTGATGGCGATGAGTTCGTCCATGGGCAGTTGGGCCTCGGAAATCAAGACACCTGTCATCAGCTTGGTCAGGGAGGCAATGGGCAGTACCGCTTGCTCGTTCTTGCTCAGCAGCACCTCCCGCGTGTCTTGGTCAATCACCAACGCCACGCTAGACCGCAATGAGAGTTCGTCAGCGGTGTCGTGCAGGCCAGCGAGCTTGCCAACTGAGGGGCGCGCGCTGACTGCCGCCACACGCGCCGGCTTGCGCTTGGGCTTGTTTGTGGTCTTTTTGTGAGGGACGGCGCGTGTCAGCGGGCGCGGACTGGTGACGGGTGCGGCATCTGAGGTGTTGGCCGCGTGCGCGGCCAGGGGCTGGACTGCCACGCTGAGCAGCAGCAGCAAGCACCCGGCCTGCACACAGGCAAAGCAAGTGGACTTGAAAATCTCAGTCCTAGACATGGAGATGACCTCGCGAAACTAGCAAGCGCGAAGTGTAGCAAAGATGGAAAAAGTCATTCTCCATCAACAACTTGTAAAGCCCCGCTCACTCTTCGCTTGCAGCGCACCGACTCAAGCACAGCACGCAGCACATGACTCAGCCCACCAATCAGCCTTGCGCAGCCACCCGATCCGCTTTGCTGTGCAGTTTATTCAGCGCACTCAAGTAGGCTTTTGCAGACGCGACGACTATGTCAGGATCGGCCCCAACGCCATTGACCACGCGCCCCGCGTTTTGCAAGCGCACCGTGACTTCGCCCTGGCTCTCGGTGGAGCCGCTGATGGCGTTGACCGAATACAGCACCATCTCGGCACCGCTTTTCACATGCGCTTCTATGGCACGTAGCGAAGCGTCCACTGGCCCGTTGCCATCGGACTGGCTTTTGACCTCCCTGCCCTCTACCAGGATGACGATGCTGGCATGTGGGCGTTCGCCGGTTTCGCTTTGCTGGCTCAAGGAAACGAAACGGTATTGCTCGTTATGGTGCGCCACGCTGTCGTCGCTCACCAGCGCCAGGATGTCTTCGTCGTAAATGTCACTTTTGCGATCAGCCAATTCCTTGAAGCGGGCAAACGCGGCGTTGACGTCTGCCTCGCTATCCAACTGCACGCCCAAATCGAGCAGGCGTTGTTTGAAGGCATTGCGCCCGCTCAGCTTGCCCAGCACAATTTTGTTGGCACTCCAACCCACGTCCTCGGCGCGCATGATTTCGTAGGTGTCGCGGGCTTTAAGCACCCCATCTTGGTGAATACCGGACGCATGGGCAAACGCATTCGCACCCACCACGGCCTTATTGGGCTGCACCACGAAGCCGGTGGTTTGGCTCACCATGCGGCTGGCAGCCAACAAATGGCGCGTATCCACACGGACATCCAGATTGAAGTAATCGCGTCGGGTTTTCACGGCCATCACGATTTCTTCTAATGAGCAATTGCCTGCCCGTTCACCTAAACCGTTGATGGTGCATTCCACTTGGCGCGCGCCACCCAATTGCACACCGGCCAGCGAATTGGCCACCGCCATACCCAAATCGTTATGGCAATGCACCGACCATACAGCCTTGTCGCTATTGGGAATGCGCTCACGCAAGTTCTTGATGAATTGCCCGTACAGCTCGGGCACCGCATACCCCACCGTGTCCGGCACGTTAATCGTCGTCGCGCCTTCGGCGATCACCGCCTCCAACACGCGGCACAAGAAATCGGGGTCAGAGCGGTAGCCGTCCTCCGGGCTGAATTCGATATCGGCCATCAAATTGCGGGCAAAACGAACCGAGAGCTTGGCCTGCTCGTACACCTGATCCGGCGTCATGCGCAGCTTTTTCTCCATATGCAAGGCGCTGGTGGCCAGAAACAAGTGCAGGCGACCCGACTGCGCGGACTGCAGGGCTTCGGCGGCTCGGCTGACATCGCGGTCGTTGGCTCGGGCAAGTGAGCACACGGTGGAGTCTTTAATGGCCTCGGCAATCGCTTTCACGCATTCAAAGTCACCGTTCGAGCTGGCGGCAAAACCGGCCTCAATCACGTCCACGCGCAAACGCTCGAGTTGCCGCGCAATACGCAGTTTTTCGTCTTTGGTCATTGAGGCACCGGGAGACTGCTCGCCGTCTCGCAAAGTGGTATCGAAAATAATCAATTGGTCGGCCATCAAACGCTCCTGTTTAGGAAAAAAAGCAATAAAAAAAAGGCCCGTTGCAACTGCATACGGGCCTTTGATGAGATGTGCGTGCGCTATCTATCCGGCCCTGAGCGGCATAGCAAAGATAGGTTCACAAACACGAAATACATACTCGGATTATGGCACAAGTCGCCGAACTTATGGCGGCACTGCGAGCACACGTTGCTCACGAGCGCTCGCTTGCACTGGCAATCAAACGGGTGCCAGCCAGCGCGTCGTGAAGGAATTGGCGCTGGGGGTGAAACCGAGCCATAGCGACCCAGGCCATCATCCAAAGGGCAAAACACAGCGCCATACCCGATACGCGGAGTTGCAGATAAGCGGCCAGTAACAAGGGAGGGATGAACCATAACCAAGCGGCCAGATAGCGTACGCAGGCACGCCCCTGGGTCAGCGGCAAGCCGCTCAGGCTCACCACCCGGATGTGCCAGGTCTTCATGGCCAAGGTTTGCCCGCGCGACCAAAACCAGGTGAAGTACATGCCAAAAATAAGAAATAAAAACGCCTGCAAGGCGTGGCGGTTATCCAAGGCATGACGGGTTTGGCTCAAGGTGCCGAACAGATAGGCGGCAATCCACACCACGCCGAACATCAACACACCCTCGTAGCAACTACAGGCCAGGCGACGCCAGATCGGCGGCGCCTGCAATGAACGCGCCGTGGCGGTGCTTTTGCCGCCTGCTGTGGCAGGGTGATTAACGAGGGGCATCGTCCGACACGGGCTCCACGCGCGGGGAAGCCGAGTTGGCCCGTGCATCCGGCGCGGCGGGGGGCTTGGGCACTGAGGCCAAACGGGCAGGCGGAATCGGCTTGACTGCGGGTGCTGCACCCGCCACACCAGACGCGCCGGTGGCCGCCAACTTGTTCTTATCAGCCGCGCTCAGCGATTGATACGCCTGCCACTTTGCCTGCTTTTCCTCTGCTGATAACTGCTTCACGCTGCCAAAGTTCAGCCTGGCCTGGGAGCGCTGCTGCGGCGTGAGCGCCACCCAATCGGTCATGTGTGCGTGCAATTTGGCCCGATCGCCGACACTCATTGACGCATAGTTGCGTGACAAGGCCAGCCATTTGCGTTTTTGCGCCTCAGTCAAACCCGACCACTGGTTTGCCAAAGGTGCCAATGCTTGGCGATGCGCGGGCGTCAATTCAGACCAGGCGGAAGACGACCCCAGAGTAAGGACAGGCGCAGAAGAAGCCTTCAGCGGTGCGCTTGCAACAGGTACCGGGGAACTGGCAGCGGCCTGTGCGAAAGCGGACTGGCTGACAACCGCAACCAGCAAGCCGCTCAGCAGACGCAGCTTCCCATGGAAACGCTTACTCAGAAGAAACTTGTCAGACACGGGCAAGAACACAGGTTCAGTTGTCCACCTCGGCGGAGCTGTTTAGAAAAGCCATGAAGCCCGCGTCCACATAGGCCGAGGGCGGCAACTCATCGGTTAGCAAGGCGCTGTCCACTTCAGCCACCTCTTGAGCCCGGCGCTCATTCTGTAACTGGTTAATGGTTAACAGCCCCATCACCAAGGCAATCAGGGGCATGACAGAAACCAGCCTATGCCACCAGCCTAT
>Ga0136644_10000996_pt1 | contig 22567 bp, 23 predicted proteins | sample C_130820_EF_Meta_FD_94780 | JGI IMG/M metagenome (GOLD analysis project Ga0136644, IMG submission 94780) | Freshwater microbial communities from Lake Croche, Canada to study carbon cycling - C_130820_EF_MetaG (v2) (version 2) | ecosystem: Environmental > Aquatic > Freshwater > Lake | place... | reverse complement strand
TGCAGTTGAATAATTTGGGTTAACGTAAATCGATGATGTGCTTGCTCCTAAAAATGTATTATAATTTCCACCTAAAATACCATTTCCAGCATAAGTTCCTAATGCTATGTTATTAGTTCCAAAAACATTACAAGGATTAGTTCTATCATAAAAACCAATAACCGTAGAATTTATACCCAAGTCATATTGACCTGCCTGACTCCCAATGGCAATTGCACCACTACTTAAATTTAAGTCCCCTGCTTGATACCCTATTGCAATAGATCTTGCATTTTGATTTTGCGAACCAGCATCTATTCCAATGGCTATTGGGTCTACTTGAAATGACAAAATACTAGATGGTCCGGTGGGGCCTTGTGGACCAGCAGATCCATTTGGCCCAGGTGGTCCTTGTGGTCCTTGTGGTCCGGGAGGTCCTTGTGGTCCTCTTATTCCTAAATCTACAGGCGTACAGCATAACCTTTTATTACCATACATAATATAATATAAGAAAGTATAATATGTTTAGTTAAAATACATATTAAGAATATTTTTAAAGTTAGTATAAAATATAATTCTTTTCTGTTTGTATTATATTATAAAATGTCTTGGGCAACATGTTATAGTGGTTCTAATAATATTCATTTTAATTTTCCTCCTATTATGGCTGATGGTAGAAATTTTGCTTCTTGGCAACCAGAAGCAGTAGTAAATGAAAGGATTAGAGAAGTTGAAAAAATAAATACAAATTGGAAATATAGAAATTTTTTGACAAATAACGCAGTAAAAATTATTAAATATAATAATGAAGAAGCATGTGTAGAACTTGGGTTACCATCACATACAAAAACAAATAATAACCCTTCTAGTAATATTCCATTCATGTTTAAGAATAGTTATGATACTGCTAGTCCTGGTTACGGATACAATAATAGTGACTTAAAACTACCATACTTATCAAGAGAACAATTACAATCTAGAATGGTTTCTCCAACTATTTCAGTTCCAGTAAATTATAATAATTAAATAACAGAACAATATTTTATTTATTCATCTAGTAACATTAATGCCATCGCAGCATAGTTATGTAAATCTAATAATGTATCTTTAATACCTTCATCGTTTACTAAGTTGATACCGTTTTTTGTTATAGAAACAGAACGTTGTATTTTATCTTCAATTCGCATTAAAACACCAATAACTCCATATTTTGCAAAAGCGTCACCATAGTCAATATTTTTTTTTGCAAATAATTCAAGACCTTGGTTTTGAATTTTTTTCATTTGTGCAACTCTGTCAACTTTATCAAGTTTACGTATTGTATCCATTTAATAAACTAATGTATATTGTATTTATATTAATATTTATAAATAGTTAAATCTAAATAAACGATAATTTTTATAATACTTTATAGTATATGAAAATATTAAGCATAGATGTTGGTATTAAAAATTTAGCATTTTGTTTGTTTAACCGCGAAGACGAGTCAAATGATTTTCATATAGAAAAATGGGATATTGTTAATTTAAGTGAAAAGTTAGAAAATATTTGTAGTGAGGTAGAAAAATTTAAACAATGCAATAAACCTGCAAAATTTTCGAAAAATGGGAAATGTTACTGTATAAAACATTCAAAAAAACAACAATTTCAAATACCAACATCAGACTTAAAACCATCATCAATTAATAAAGAAAAAATAAAAGGACTATATGAGTTAGCAGAAAAATATAAAATAAAATATGAAAATCCAATTAAAAAGGCAGAGTTAATATCTATAATAAATAATTATGTTTTTGAAAAATGTTTTGATTCTATTGAAAAAAAAAATGCGTCAAAAATAGATCTAATTACAGTTAGAAGAAATATCAAATCAAAATTAGATACAATTTTAAACAATCATATTGATACTATTACCCACGTAGTTATTGAAAATCAAATTAGTCCTATTGCGAATCGAATGAAAACAATACAGGGTATGATTGCTCAATATTTTATAATGAATAATGAAAACATTCATATTGAGTTTGTGTCAGCATCAAATAAATTAAAAGATTTTAAAACTGAAAAAACTGAAAAAACAAAATATAGTGATAGAAAAAAACAAAGCATACAAGAATGTTTACAAATAGTTACAAATCAATTGAATTATTGTTCTTGGGAAACATTTTTTAAGAATCATTCAAAAAAAGATGATTTAGCTGATAGTTTTTTGCAAGGAATATGGTATATTTCAAATAAACTATAATTTAATTTGCTTATTTATCAAAATGATATAAAAACATTATATATTTTTATATAGTTAATATGATTACATCTATTTTTTCTTATTTTCAAAATAATAATATTAATAGTAAAATTACAAATGACATAAAGTTAGATTTCAAGGATGTTCTTATTGTTCCAAAAGAAAGTAGATTAGAATCTAGAAGCCAAGTAAATTTAGAAAGAGAGCTTACATTTTTTCATAGTAAGCGTAAATGGAAAGGTATTCCTATTATGATTGCAAATATGGATACAACAGGAACAATTGAAATGGCAAAAGAAGCACAGAAATATCATATAATTACATGTTTACACAAATTCTATAATGCAGAAGATATTCCAGATGACTTGGATAGAAATTATTTTACAGTTTCTATTGGGACTAGATTGAAAGACTTAGAAAATTTGAATATAATAATGGAAAAGGTAAAACCACGTTTTATTTGCTTGGACATTGCGAATGGATATAGCACACATATACTAGAAGTTATCAAAACTTTAAGAGAAAGTTACCCAGACGTTACTTTAATTGCAGGTAACGTAGTTACATATGAAATGGTTGAAACTTACTTCAATGCAGGTGTAGATATAATTAAAATGGGAATTGGTTCTGGAAGTGTTTGTACAACTAGATTACAAACTGGTATTGGGTATCCTCAATTTAGTTGTATTTATGATACAAGGTTACAAATTAAAAATCCAAAAATGTATATTATTTCTGATGGTGGAATACAATATGCTGGAGATTTTAGTAAAGCGTATGGTGCAGGCGCGGATTTTGTAATGTGTGGTGGATTATTTGCTGGTCATAATGAATGTTCAGGTGAGTTGATTGAGGAAAATGGTGAAAAATACAAAATATTTTATGGGATGAGTTCTTCTAATGCAATGGAAAAACATTATGGCAGTGTATCAAGTTATAAGGTTTCAGAGGGGAAATGTGTTAAATTGAAATATAAAGGTCCTGTTCAAAAAACAATTCAAGATATATTAGGAGGTATTCGTTCAACACTTACTTACATTGGATCTGAAAAAATAGAAAAAGTATATGATAATGCTAGATTTATTAAAGTAAATAATATTGCGAACAACATTTATAATGGGAAAGAAACATAAGCCTTCAAAATGAAAAATATATATAATTATTCGTATTACTTAAAATTATATGTTCTTATTAAATCATAATGGATAGTGAAATTATAGATATTTCAACAATAAATTTAGGGGACTCATCATTTAAAGGTTCTTTAAAATCAGCTAATTTTGGTTCTGGGATAGAATTATTAATGAATGATAAAAAAAAGGAAGGTTCTCGTCCTTCAAGTGATATTAATTTAGAAGATTTAAATAATTTAGAGAATGAATTGAATGATCTAGTTGATGAAACACCATCTAGAAATTTATTTGAAGGAAAAAGTGACTTATTTACTAAAAATATTTCTTTGAACTATGATAATGATGATAAACCACAAACACATTCAGTAAGATTTGATGAGAATCCTAGTATAGGAGAAGCAACTGCAGAAAATAGTACGAATAAAACGTGGGATGGATATGCAAAATTTAATGATGTTCCATTAAATCCAGATAAACCAGTATCATCACAACCACAAATGAGCAAAGAAGAATTATTAAGAGAAAAATTCAAGTATTTAAGAAAGTTAGAGTCATTAGAAGCAAAAGGAGTAACACTTACAAAAAAATATTCGATGGAATCGCCACTTGCAGAAATGCAAGGAGAATATGAAATGATAATGGAAGAAAAATCAAAGCAAAACTCTATTAAGTTTCAAGGAAATATGTTAATGGCTTGTATTAATGGAATCGAATTTTTGAATAGTCGTTTTGATCCTTTTGATATTAAACTAGATGGATGGAGTGAACAAATAAACGAAAACATGACAGACTATGATGATGTATTTGGTGAACTTTATGACAAATATAAGAGTAGAGCTTCTATGGCACCAGAGTTGAAGTTGCTTTTTCAACTAGGTGGAAGTGCAATGATGGTTCATATGACAAATACAATGTTCAAATCTGCTATGCCTGGCATGGATGATATATTACGTCAAAATCCAGATTTGATGAGACAGTTCCAATCTGCAGCAGTCAATTCAATGAGTCAAACGAGTCCAGGATTTTCAGGATTTATGAACAATATGATGAATCCTGAACCTCAAGTTAGTATGAATGGTCCTCCACCACCACCATTAGCAACTCAGGGAATGGGGCCTTCCAGTAGACCAGGAAACAATAATAGTTTTTCTAGTAGACCAGATCTAAATACAAGTATGGGTCGAAGTAGTTTCCCGAGTCAAATGAATGATGGTATTAATATTAGAGAGAGTTTTGGTGGTGCAAATGATTCTGAAAAGAGTACTAGGAAATCGTCTTCAAGACCAGAAATGAAAGGACCTAGTGATATTAGTGATATATTGTCTGGTCTAAAAACAAAAACAATAAATATTCAAGAGGCGCCTCCTGTTTCGAATAATGATAGTAGCACAATAAGTATATCTGATTTGAAAGATCTACAAACAGATGGAAGTATGCCAAAAAGAAGTAAAAGGAGGCAAAAGTCTGATAAAAACACAGTTAGCTTAGATATTTAAAAATATTACACTAATATAAATAAAAGTTACTAAATTATTATTTAAATACTAAATAATAATTTATTTATTATGTCAAATGTTGCACTAATAACAGGTATAACAGGTCAAGATGGTTCATATTTAGCAGAATTATTATTAGAAAAAGATTATAAAGTATGGGGAATAATAAGACGTTCTTCCAATATTAATACAACTAGAATTGAAAATAATTTTGATAAATTAATATTGCGTTATGGAGATTTATCTGATGGTGTAAATTTATTAAATATTTTACATGAGATTAAAAATAAATATCTTGATATAAATAGATTAGAAATTTATAACTTGGCTGCAATGAGTCATGTAAAAGTTTCGTTTGATATGCCAGAATACACCGGAGATATTGATGGACTTGGTGTATTGCGATTATTGGAAGCTTCAAGAAATTGTGGTATTCCTATAGAAAAAATACGTTTTTATCAAGCATCAACATCAGAACTATATGGTAAGGTTGTCGAAGTTCCACAAAAAGAAACAACTCCATTTTATCCTCGTTCTCCTTATGGTGTCGCAAAATTGTATGGATACTGGATAGTAAAAAACTATCGTGAGTCTTATGGAATGTTTGCATGTTCAGGAATTTTGTTTAATCATGAAAGTCCTAGAAGAGGTCATAACTTTGTAACACGTAAGATTACACTTGGATTAAATAAAATTATAAAAGGTATAGACGATAAAATTGTATTGGGTAATATTAATTCATTAAGAGATTGGGGACACGCAAAAGACTATGTAGAAGGTATGTGGCAAATTCTTCAACACAATGAACCAGAAGATTTTGTTTTATCTACAAATGAATACCATAGTGTTAGAGAGTTTATTGAAAAATCATTTAGATTAAAAGGGTTTTATATAAAGTGGAAAGGAGAAGGAATAAATGAAATTGGTTATGATGAAATAACAGGGAAAGATTTAATATTTATTTCTGAAAAATATTTCAGACCTGCTGAGGTAGATGAACTACTGGGCGATTCAACAAAAGCTAGAAATACATTAGGATGGAAGTGTAAATATTCTTTTGATGATCTAGTAAAAGAAATGGTTGAATTTGATTGTAGTTAAAAATAAAAATTAAATACAATAAAATATAATTTATATATATATATATTTTATTACATAATGGAAACATACAATACGAATTATGGATTGGTTACACTATTTCAAAATGAATTTTATATTGGTAGTGAATTTAAAAAAGGTAAATATTGGGATGAAAATACATTACAAAAACTTAAAGAGTATATAGATCCAAATCGCAATATTTTAGAAATAGGAGGACATTGTGGAACATCAAGCATAATATATTCATCATTTTTGAATGAAAATAAAAAAGTGTTTGTTTATGAACCACAATTAAATATGTATAATTTGTTAGTTAAAAATATAAATCAAAATAATTTACAACATAAGATTATTCCATATAATTTAGGTGTTTTTTGTTATAATGGATTAGGAACAATGAATAAAATTGATATAGATGGTGGAGGAGGAATAGTAGAAAAACGTTATAATGAAGAATTATATCTACCTTGTAATTTTGGTGGTATTGGATTGGGTAAAGAAGGAGAAACTGTAGAACTGATTACTATAGATGATATGAAGTTAGAGAATATAGGTTTTATACATTGTGACGCACAAGGAGCAGAAAATTGTATTTTTTCAAAATCTATTGAAACAATTACAAAATATAGACCAGTTATTTATTATGAAAACAATGAAAAATATGGTAGAGGTTTGTATGATCATTATGATATTGTTTGTAAATCATATCCAGAGTATAAGGAAGAAAGTATTTTTGATATAAAAAAATATTGTATTGAAGAATTGAACTATTCGGATTTTATTGATAAGTTCAATGGGGGAATTGACACACTTTTGATACCATAAGATAAAATATTATATAAAGTGCTAATTTTTTTTAGCGTTTTTGAATATTGTTTTAATATTACATGCTTCCCAAAATTGTATACTATTTGGATATGGATTATATGAATATTCAATATGTAATAAATTCAATAACTTTTTTGCAAATCCATTTCTTCTTGCCCTTGAATGTGTCCATATAGTTATGGCTTTATTGTCTTCTTTTATACAAAAACATGGTAATAAATACCATGAATTTTTACAAAATATATTATCTTCTCTCGCATTACGATTATACATAGATGTAGTTTCAGTTACTCTTAGACTATATAAGTTTCCATTTTTATATGCATCTACTACTATTTTTCTATTATTAATGAAGTAATAATCATCATCATTTTGTAATTCATCTATCAAAAACCAGAATTCATTCCCATCTATTATTTTATTCAAAGAAACTTTACCCCAGTCATCCATTTTATTTAATTCGTGTTTTAAATACTATTTTTATTAAATCAATACAATCAATTTTTTATAAAAATAAAATATGAATATATTTCAATGAAGAAAAATATTACATTGAAACGTGGATTTCCAAAAAGAATTCATTTATACTCAACACCAAGAATCGCACAGCATCAAGCGTATAAATATTTAGGAAAAACTGCGAAACTATATCCAGCAAATAATCCTGAGAAAAAGTATAAAATTTTTGATGAAAAAAATAATAAATGGGTTAATTTTGGGCAAATGGGTTATGAAGATTATACAAAACATCATGATAAAAAAAGAAGAAAAAATTACTTAACAAGAACTAAATTTATGCGTGGAAATTGGAAAAATAATAAATACTCTGCAAACAATTTAAGTCGTAACATATTGTGGTAAAAATTAAAAAAATGATAGTAAAAAGTTATTATAATAAAAAATAAATCAAAAATGATATAAATTCTATTTATTATTTATTATTTATAAAATAATATATAATAAATGGAAGATAAAAATGAATCAAAAATTATTTATAATAAAAATGGTATTAAAATGACAAAATTGAAAGAGAATAATTACATGTTACATTTTTTTATTGAAAACAAGTTTTTACAATTAGAAAAAATTATAAATCTTGAAGTGGCAAAACTTATTTATGAAATAAACAAAGATTTTTTAGAAGACTTTCATTTTGTTAAAAATAGTGAAAATAATGCGACAATTTATTATCTTTTTAAGCATTTTTTTCAAGATTTTGGTTTGAGTCAAAAATATACATATACGAATGTTTCAATGGAAAAAACATTTGACAAAATAATATTTACAACAGAAACAAACAAAGAACCGTTATTAAAAGAAATAGAATTTATTGAAAATACAGAAAAACTACCTATTAGTAAAGCATCATTCGTATGCAATATTATAAGTCCTCATAAAGTTGAAATTCAAAATACAGTTCAGTTTCATGCACACTATAACTTACCCGAGTTTGTTGAAAAAATTGCCACAAATATTTTTAGTAAAATATTTATAAGAATAAAACAATTTATAGAAAACAATAGCTTTAATGTATAAAATGATTAAGATAACAAATATTATAAATACATTGTCAAATCTGTTTTTTATTATTGATATTAATTCAATACTTTTATATGAATACTTGTCATTTTTATATTTCAAAGACTATACAAGTTTTATTAATAACATCGCATTCAAACTATCCAAGAAAAATATATTGTATGTGAAAGTTTTTCAAGCTATTTCATTAAATAATAACATAATTGATAATACTATGAATAATGAGTTATTATCTTATACAGATTCAGCTCCTTATGATGCAAATGATATAGACTGTGAATCAATACAGCAATTTAAATCTAAATACAGATTAATACAAAATGAATCAATGAATCCAATTAATTCTGGAATGATATCACTTGTATATAAAATGTTGAAAATAGGAACAAGCGAAGAAGTAGTTGTGAAAATAAAAAGAAAAAATATTGATAACAAACTAGATGATGCAATTAATAAATTATTATTTTTTGTTGATTTGATATCATATATACCAAAATTTAATACATTAAATATACCACATACGATAAAAAAAAATATATCATTACTAAAAGAACAATTAGATTTTAAAAAAGAAATTCAAAATACCTTAGAAATGAAGGAAGTTTGTAAAAATCTTAAATATATTGTTATTCCAAATATTTATACAGATGTTACAGATGATTTCCCAAATATAATTATGATGGACTACATTAAAGGACAACATATATCAGAAGTAAATAAAGATGACTATAAAGAATATGCTAAATTAGTCTTGAAATATGGGTTTATTTCAACAATTATGTTTGGTGTAACGCATGGAGATTTACATCCAGGAAATATTTTATTTATCAAAAATGATTTCAGTTACAAATTCAAAAATGTCTTTCAGTTAGGAATAATAGACTTTGGAATTGTTACTAGAATAAATGATAAAATGAAAAATGTGTTTTTAGAACTGGTGCCAGAAATGTTTAATGACTGTAGTAAAAATATGGCAGAGAAGCTATTAAATACACTTATAGAACCAGAAGATATATTACAAAAAATTTCAAAGGAAGACGCCAAGAAATTAGTAGAAGATACAGGAAAACTTATAAAAGAAACAATTCATATAACAAAAGATAGTCCACAATTAAAAATTTATGAATTTATTGAAAAATTTAACAAGTATATTAAAAATAATAATAAGTATAATTTTTACTTGAATGATGATTTTATGAAACTACAAATGGCAATGGCAATGTCTCATAGTGTTAGCATGCATCTATGTGATAATGATTATATGGAGTTTGCAAATAAAGTTATTAATGAGTTATTTCATATAGACTTGTTAACAAATGATTAAAAATTTATTTATAAATTTATTATAAAAATTGAAATAGTATAATAAATTATTAATATTAACAATATAAAGAATGCAGTCTCTCATCAACCAAATTCATTTACAAAATCCTAGTACTTTATTATTTATTGATGGAAGTTATTTCTGTTTTCATCGATATCATTCTATTATGAGATGGTGGAAAAGCGCATATCCAGAAATACAATTAGATGATCCGTATAAAAATGAAAAAGTTGTAGACAAATTTAGAAAGACTTTTGTAGATACAGTGAAAGGATTAGGAAAAAATTTAAAAATAGAAGATCCTAATCCTTTTATTATTGTCGGAAAAGATTGTAAGAGAGAAGATATATGGAGGAATGAATTTTATGAAAATTACAAAGGAACAAGAGTAAAAGATGATGGATTTATGGGATCCCCCTTTTTCAAAATGGTTTATGAAGATGAGTTATTTCAAGAAGGGGGTGCAAAGTGTATTTTAAAACACCCAAAATTAGAAGCAGATGACTGTATAGCTATTTCAGTAAAATATTTTTTAGAAAAAAGTCCAAATGTAAATATATATATTATTACAAGTGATAAAGATTATTTACAACTATCTCAACCAAGAGTAAATATATTTAACTTGGCATTTAAAAACATTGCTGAGTCTAGTTCAAGTTTAAATGATGCAACTGCAGATTTATTTTGCAAAATTGTAATGGGTGATACAAGTGATAATATAAAGTCAGTATTGAAAAAGTGTGGACCGAAAACAGCATTAAAATGTTATAAAGATAAAGTATACTTTGATGAAAGAATGAAAAATGAAAATGCATACGACATATTTGATTTGAATCAAAAAATAATAGACTTTGATTATATACCAAAAAATCTAGTAGAAGAATTTATGAATACTTAGTTTTTCGATTCTTTCTAGTTTTGGTTTTACCTCCATAGTTGTATCTTTTTGTATTTGTCTTGTAGTTATTGTTGTAATTATTATTGTAGTTATTGTTGTAGTTATTGTTGTAATTATTATTGTAGTTATTTTTGTAACTTTGTTGATATTCTGTTTTTTCTTTATCTTTTTCATAATTTAAAGAAGACGAAGATATATATCCTTTTTCATTGAATTCTCTAGGTCTATATTCTAAATTAAACATGTCTGAATATGCTTGTCTTATGTTTTCATAACGATTATTACATGCAATAAAAGGTTGTTTAGATAAAGGAATAGAATTACCAGGATATAAAACAATTTCAATTGGCACATAATAACTTAATTTAGAAAAATTGTTTTTTGGAGTAATACGACTAATGCCACCGTTTTGTGGTGGTGCTGCAAAACCCTTTACAAAACCAAAATACTCTTTCTTTAACTTTTTAAGTTCATTTGACGCATCAATACTATTTTCATTTGGTTTTTTATCTATGTACCAATCACCAACAACCCAGTCATAAGAAAAAATAGAATATGGTTCATCTTTAATATAAAATAAATTATTTTTTTTGAATAAAGTATCTAGTACAATAGTTATATTTGAATCAACAATACCTTTTTTTGTTGCTTCTGCTAAATTCAAACGTTTTTGATAACCTAATGAAATATTACGGGCAATTAAACTATCAAATTCATTTTTGTAAAAAAATTGTGTAAATTTTTCTGTTTCATGATATCCAGAAGGAATTTTATTTACAACAGATTTATTTAATTTAATCAAAGGATTAAAATGAACAGTGTCACTTTTTATTTTTGGAAGTGTCATATTTGGTTTATAATCTAATTTTGTATAACCTCTTATTCTAGTGTTAATTATAATTGTTAATGTATTAGGATATGACATACTTATAATACATTAAGATTAATTTTTAATTTATTTGTTTGCAACTTCTTTGAAACTTAAATATAAATTCTGTTGCACTTGTTTTTGTTTTTCTTTTTTGGCTTTTTCTAAAATTGCAACTGCAGCATTTACTTCATCATCAGAAACGATACCATCATTATTAGTATCAATTGCAGTATTTAATTTATCTAATACTCTATAATGATGGGGGACAATACAAAATCTACTTTCTTCATTGAATAAATGGTCTGATAAAATAACGAATACAGCAGTTAATCCTAAAGCTGCATAAATATCACGAGTACCCATCCATGCCATTGCAAAAACTAATATTTGTTTGCTTATAGACATTTTTAAATATTCTTCTGTTGATTTACTAAACTGTATAGATATAAACTTTGAACCCACGTTAAGTAATATCATAACAACACCAGCAAAAAATTTACTACTATTTAAATATGAAACGTGGTGATGTAGATAGTTAAATGCACGCATAAAAATATTTGGTTGTAAAATAGGTTGATCATTTATGTTTTTAGTAGATGTCTTCTTAGTCATATATTTAAATAATATAAAAAAATATAAATAATTTTAAATCATTAAATATAACGAATAAATGGTTTTAAAATGAAGAATAAGTAGAGCAAAACCCTTCTTTTGTTGTAGGTGCGGGATTAGGATTTTGAACTAGTTTAATTTCTGGTAAAGATTTTGAACTAACAGGTTTTACTTGTTCTTCAATTTTCTGTAGGTCTATATTATTTGGCTTAGGAGGCAAAACATTATCTTTTGTAGTAGGTGTTAGTTCTGGTTCATATGGTTTAATTTTACTATCTTTTTCATTTTCTTCCCTTTTTTTATCTTTTTCTTTATCATTTTCTTTATCAACTATACTTTGTTTTTGCTTAGCATCCTCCATATTATCCATATTCTCAACATAACTTTTATGGTGTATATGACTCAAGTAAATGGTAAATAAAATCATTATAGCTGTTGCAGTAAGTCCAGCCATAATACTATAATTAGTAATAAAAATAATTAAAATCAACATAAAAACCTTACCAATACTATCACTAAATACATTGCTAAGTGCATCAGGGTATTGGACAACAATAACAACTATCAAAATATACAAAATTGCAATTGAATTATTAGTAATAATATTATTATTTCTTGGTTTAAGAAAATCAAAAAAATTATTGTTATTCATTATATAAATAATAATAATATTATTTATTTAAAGACATTTATAATTGCCAATAAAACAAATTAAAAATATTTGTAATTTCAGATTGTTTTCTAAATTATTATCTTATTTTTTATTAAGAGATGTCTTTAGCAATGTATGCAGCACCATTTGATAATAATGAAAATCAAATAAATGATAAAGATAATGAAAGCCCAATAGCTAGAAAAAGAATAACTAATAATAGAACACAAAAACGAGTTCCTAAAGATATTAATTCAGAAAAGGTAAATTCTGTTTTACAAACTATTCATAATTTACCGGATCAATTGGATACAGAATCAGATGGATTAGCAGATTTTAATCCTTTACCTCCTCCAACTTCTGTTGGGGTAGAACAAACAAGAATAAGAGAAACTGTTTCACAAGAGACTAGTGATGAAAGTATGGAAAACTACAATAAAAGTATTTCAAGAACAAATCAAGAGTATTATAGTAGATTTATGCCAAATTATGATCAACTATACAAACAATCACCAAATAATGTCCCTTACTATACTAGTAGTTCACAAAGCAATAATTCAAATGAATCAAATCCAAATCATTTGAACAGTCTTCTTCTTCAAAAAATAAACTATATGATTAATCTTTTAGAAGAACAACAAGACGAGAGAACAAATAATGTTACAGAAGAAGTAATTTTGTATTCTTTTTTAGGAATATTTATTATTTTTCTTGTTGATTCTTTTGTTCGTGTTGGTAAATATGTAAGATAGATTTAACAAATAATCAATACTTTATTTGGATGAAATGTATAATATGCAAAATTATAAAAAAAATATGCAGTAGGACTTATAATTGATGGTGATGTTTTTAATTTTAAATTATTAATAATGTCTATATTATTTGAAATATTTTCAAGAATAGCAAATTTAAAAGAAGTGTTTTTTTCGCATATTTTAAATAATGCAATCTTGTATCCATGAATAAATATATCTAGGTTCTTACAACAGTTTATTGAAGCAAAACAAGTGATTGCCTCACAATTTTTTTTAATAAAAGTACACGTTTTTCTAAAAAAATATGCACTTTGAACTATATCATCTTTAACTATCATATAAACATATATATTATTCGTTTTTATTAATTCCAAAATGTTAGATATTTCTGATACTATAAGTATATCAAATTTATTAGTATTTTCTCTCATGAAGTCAAATAAGTAATGTATATTTGTTTTTCCACATTCAATTGTAGACATTTCGTATGTTAAATCTAATGGTTTCATCCAGCCGTTCATATCAAAACCATATGTATTGTAAACACATAATGGAACGATCCCTGTCAAGTTGTCTTCTCTCTTGAATAGAGAAACAACTATTTTTCGATTATTATGTCTTTGATGGTAATGATGTGTCTGTATTATTTGTGGTGCAATTCCTTTTTTTCGATATAACTTGTCTACACATAATAAGTCTACATAATAAACTTCAAAAAAAGAATCTTTTGAACCATTATTTATAGTTACATGCAACGGTCTAGTAGTCATAACACCCAATAATTTTTTTTTCGTTACTGTAGTGCTTTTTTTTAAGTCCATTAGTATTTCATCTTCATAATAGAAAGAAAAAAAACTGTTTGAGTTATGTCCTTCATAATAAGGCAAAACATTTTCTTTTTTTGGTTCAAATTTGTTTTCATTATTTTGTAAATAGTTATTTTTAATAAAATGTATAAATTTTGTTATTCTATACTCAATCAGGTTATTATATTTTATTGTTTCTATATTCGTAAAATTGCAATACTTATTTTTTTCAGGTAGTTCTTGATCAATAATTCCTGGTGGAAATAAATAATAATGAAAGTCATAAATATGAAAAACCGGCTGCATTGACCAAAATCGAAAATTGATTTTAATATATGCAATAATGATTAATATAATAACTACAAATGTTAATATTGTATATAATATGTATTGATACATAATATTAACTATATATATTTTTTTAAGAATTTTTACTCGGGTTTTACAAGAATATATAAGTAATTATATTCATAACCAGATTTAATTAAATCAATTTTGCCTTGAACAATAAATCCTGACTGTTTTGCGATGTTTAAAATATCCCCTTCAGATTCCATATACATTACATGTTCATTTTTGCGAAATATTTTTCCAGTATCTTTGTTTTTGAATTTTTCAACAAATTTTGCTTTATTATTTTCATTTTCAAAGTTAGCAACATATTTAAATTTTTCAAATGTAACTGTACTTTTGGTAATACGTTCTTTTGCATATCTTTGTGGAGTAAGAACTAATAGTGGATTTGCAGGCGGAACAATAGGATCAAACATATCTCTATCAACAATATGAACTATTAAGTAACCACCAGGCATTAACCAACTCATACAATTTTTAAAAAATTGGCTTTTATCTTGAATATAATATAAAGTAAAATACATACATAAAATATGCGTAAAAGAGCTTGGCCTAAATTCCATTGCATTCATTGCATCTCCTAAAACAAAATCATATTCAGGATAATTTTGTTTAGCTTTAGAAATCATAGCATTTGAGTTATCTATCCCAACAGCTTTTACACCTTTTTTATTCATTAAACCAACATGATGACCTGTTCCACAACCAATATCTAAAACAATACTTTGTTCAGATGGTTTTGTAGAATTTATTATTTGTCCAACTTCATAGTTGTCTTTTACATTACTGAAAACAAGTTGATCATATATTTCAGTATAAAAATCATCATAAATATCTTTCCCAGATTTAAATACAAATTCGTCTTTTTGTTCAAAACCTTCTGTTTTAGATTTATCTAAATGAAATACATTAGTAACAATTAATAATAAAATAACAAAAAACAATAACTTACCCCAAGTAGATGATTTTTTATAAGTAGTAGTAATATTTTGTAAAGGTTTTAAAATAAATTTTAAAAAGTTAGTCATTCTTTTATATGTATTGTTGTGATTTTTTTTGTTTTAATATAAATTATATAATGTCTAATTCAGAAATAAATGATTCAGAAATAAATGATATTCGTGAACAAAAAGAATTCAAAGGGATAACCTTTTCTGGATTTAAAAAAACAGATGTAAAATCAGAATTGATTAATAGTTTATCAAAATCGAAAATAGAACCATCATGTTACTGGAGTGCAGAATTTATTTGTTCAGGTCATTATACTGAGTTATGGGAAATCATATTATATTTTTATAGTAAGTATATTCATTTAGGAAATCCTAAGTTCCCAATATATCTAGAATTGCGAATTAAAAATTTTAAAGAAATTATTACAAATGGTTATAGTAATGCTGAAATTAAATTGAGAAATAATGAAAAAATTAGAAAATTATTTTGTGAAATAATGTGTATTCTTTGCAATGCAAAACGAAAACATAGCTTTGATGAAATTAAAATTAAAAAAGAAGACTTTGATATGACTCAAATGACTGATCGTTTAAAAGCTCCAAATACTTCTTATGCTACGAATATTTTATTACCTGGTGACCCTAAAGAAATGTTTATCGCGATTAATGAATTTGCATACAATATTTCAAAAGACGGAAAAAATAGTATTAATGCATGTTATTGGATTGAATGGATTAATGAATTTGAAAGTATTTGTAAAAATAAAAAAGAGCTCTGTAAATGTGAGAGGCGATCACAAATTCCAGTAGATAGCAAACATCAAATGGATATAGTATGGTTAATATGGAATGCTATGTTAAAAGAGTCAGAAAATCATCATACATTAGTTAAAAGAATTATAAACAGTTTATTAGTTTTATTTACATTAAAGTATTCAAATAGTTGCAGTAGAAAACGTAAATTCATAATGTATTATGCTGTGTCATTATTGACTGAAAAATTTGAGTTAGAAGAAGACATAATAAAAGATAAAGATCAAGTATCTATTGTTACAAATAAGATTAATACAATTTATAAGCAAATTAAAAAGAATGAAAAATCTCCAAATACAGATTATTTATTTGCAAACACAAATAGTAGTAATTTAGACAAAACAATTGCAAAATTAGAAAAAATGAATAATTTTGGGGAAACCTTTATTCCAAGATTATAATAAAATAAATATATATATATATATATTCCATGCCAAAAACACATAAGGTAAAATTGAATAATAAAAATACGCGTAAAAATTTTAGTATGGGAGTAAAAACGTTAGATCAATTTGAAAGGCAGGTAGTTGTAAGATTTTTAGAAATGTTAAACTTAATCAAACTTTATCATTGGAAAACATATAGTTATTCTACACATAAAGCGACAGATGAGTTATACTCAAAACTAAATGAGAATATAGATACTTTTGTTGAGGTTTTATTAGGAAAGCGTGGAGACAGAGTAAATTTAATGAACGTGAAATCAACCTCATTAAAAGATCTTAATTCTGTTCACGATTTAAAGAGAGAAATGGTAGCATTTAAAAGTTATTTAGTATCATTTGATAGATTACCTGCATTGATGACAATGTCTAATTCAGATTTATTGAATATTCGAGATGAAATTCTTGGTACTATAAATCAATTTCTATATTTATTAACATTTACGAAATAGATATGTAATATAAGTATAAATATAAATATATAAATATAAATATATTTATATTATGATACTCAATCATTATACACGTTCTAGTGATAAGTGTATTTATAAAGAAACAATTATTGTAGGTACTTCTAGTAGTAATAGTAAAACTCTCAAAATGAATAAAAAATATAATCATCCAAAATTTTATCCAATTAAATTTGAAAAATGGTCGGATGAATTTTCTTTTGAATTAATAAACGATAATTTAATAGTTAAAAGAACAGATTCAAATTTAGGATGGGGTGAATGTCTAAAAGTAGATGTAGAATATGAGTTACAAGATAGTAATAATAATACAAAAATTTCTTTGATTCCAAAAGTAATATATCAAACATTTAAAACTTATAATGTTCCCATAAACATGTATAAATCAATACAAACATGGAAAGATGTCAATCCTGATTATGAACATTATTATTTTGATGATGATGATTCTATTGAGTTTATTAAAAAGTATTTTGATAAACGCGTTTTAAATGCATACTTATCATTAATACCCGGGGCATTCAAAGCAGACTTATGGAGATGTTGTGTATTATATGAAAAAGGAGGTGTTTATGTTGATGCTGATATGGTTTGTTTACAACCGCTAAGAGACTATATAGAAAATTCAGAATACAATTTTATATCATGTAGAGATGATCCAATGGCAAAATCATACATATACAACGCATTTATAGCATGTAGTCCGAAACATCCGTTTTTGAAAGAACAAATAGACACAATTGTCAAAAATACTGAAGAAAAAAAAGATATGTGGTATCTTGATATATCTGGTCCTGCATTATTAGGAAAATCAATAAATAAAGTTTGTGGTAGAAACATAAATGATGATTTTGAAATAGGTGAAAATAAACTTGGAAATTATAAATTTAATTTATTACTACATAGTTCAGGATCAATAAAAATAGATAATCAAAATACGAGTCAACTTATTTTAGTAGAATATGAAGGTAAATCAAAAGAAATGAATGAATTGAATATTGAATCATATTACTCATTGTACAAAAAAAATTTTGTGTATCAAGTGATTCCTAGAAATATATATTATACTACTCGTGACTGTTTAGGTAAAAATATTTATATGGTTGATTCATTTAAACATAAAAATGATTTTTGGAACTTACAATATTTCAATGATGAAGACTGTTTACAATTTATTAAAAATAATAATGACACTTTTATAAAAGAACTAAATGTTGATGTATTATCTTACTATTCAACTTTAATTAATGGAGGGGAAAAATCTGATTTGTGGAGATATTGCATTATTTATTTAAATGGTGGAGTATATGTAGATGCGGATACTTATTGTAATAGTTCTTTAGATAACTGGATAAAGTATCATGATTTAATATTAGGAATAGAAGCATATTTACCCATTGATATTGCAAAAACATTTGGTATGGATAAAATTGGCAAACAAATTAATAATAATATTATTTCTGTATGTAATTGGTGTTTTGCTGCATCTCCAAGACATATATTTTTTAAAAAAATAATAATAGATATATGTTTAAACCCAATTTTAAATGATGTATTAATAAACACAGGTCCAGGTAGAATTACAAAACATACAATAGAATATTTTTCTGATGTTGACTTATCATTAATAGAAAATGAAAGTATAGTAAAAAATAAATCAGTTTTATTTAATATCAACAAGTTTGGTTCAAATCAATGTCATTCAAATAGTTATAAAAATTTTTCAAATCCATTTAGTTTTGAGAAAAAAGACATCTATATAGTTCACATGTTTGAAGGTAGTTGGAGAAGTACTTACAATCACAAAGAAATAAAAATATATGATAATTTTCATTATGGTGTGTGTCATAATTTGACATTAATAAAAAGTGAAAATAAATATTTTGGTATAAGTAGAATAGATAAAGATACATCTAGAACTATTTTTATGGAAAAAATAGGTGATTGTAGATCATTGTTGGAGATTAATTTTGATGAACAACTGAATATTACTAGTAGTTGTGAAAAATTAATTACAAATTACAATAGTATAGCTAAATTTGAGGATTATAGGTTTTTTTCATTCAAAGATAAAACATATATAGCATGTTCATACATAGATACAAATTTCAATACAAAAGTTTGTGTTTTAGATGAAAGTTATAAATATTTGGGAGATATTAATATAGAAAATTACAATAAAGTATCTTTTACGGGAGAGAAAAAAATTTGGGAAAAAAATTGGTTATTTATTGAAAAAGATAATGAACTATACTTCATATATTCTTCTACACCAAAATACATAGTATACAAGTGTAATAATTTTGATGAGTTAACATTTTACAAGTTTATAAGTATAGATTGGCCTTTAAATAAAAATGTACCTAATGATGAAATATATTTTACAGGATATGTTGGTTCTGAAGTCAAAATAAATACAGGAGGGTCTACAAATCCAATTTTTATTAAAAGTAAAAACATATATTTATACTTAATACACACAAAAATAAATAATGAATTTAAGTACAATCATTATGCTGTAGTTTTAGATACAAATTTAATACCTATAATTTTTTGCGAAAAGCCTATTATTAATAAATTAATTCCATATAATTTATGTTTTATCACAACAATATTAGAAAGTGATAATTATTTTATTTTATCGGGTGGTGTAAGTGATAAAAATAATTTTACATGGGAAATATCAAAAGAAATAGTATTCAAACAGTTAGGAATATGATTTATTATAAAAAAATAAAACTAAATAAATATTTCTGTCTTTTCACCCCATCCACTATTTACGTAATAAGGCCACAAAATATACTTATAAGGGTTATCATAAGATTTAAATGATACTTCAATTTTTTGTTGTAAATTATTTGTTATGTCTATTCTATAAATTTCTTTATCAGTGTTACTTTTAAATCCTAAATAAATAAATTGTATGTTTTTGTATATAGGAATGTCAATGTTGTAAGTATATTCTCTATAAAAATTATTAACCCAATCAAAATTTTTGTCATTGACCGGAGGGTTAAGTCCTGAAATTGTTTTTGGATGTAATAAACTTCGCTTAAAATTTATACCAGAATATATTTCGTAATCTTCTAGTGTTCTTATATTTCCTAATACATATTTCCCTAAGTTAATTTTATCATCAGTTAACTGATTCAATAACTTTCTGACACGATTTTTACTAGTTACGTCATATTCATACCATTTTTTTTCAATTTGTTTAATATTTTTATCGTTGAAATCGTCCCAGTGTTTTGTTCGTCCTTTTCTAGTATACTCATGCCATATTATTGTTTTATGTGGGTGAAATAAGTCGTAACCATTTGTGAATGATCTAACTGATAATGCAATTTCTTCTCCTGTAAAATATAATTCAGGATCATATTTGCATTCTAAACAATGAATCCCATATGTAAAATAGTAGTGTCCACTTATAAATCTAGCTGGTATAGGACTAGTTAATTTTTCATAATCTGGTATTGATTCTGGAAAAAATAAAATAATATCTCCTTCAAATTTACCAGTCATTTTATATGGGGGATGATTTGTTAATTCTTTTACATTTGGATCATATGGCCCGCCGTATGATGTTAAAATTGGTTTTTTTGAATCAACACTTTTGAATATGTTAATTAACTCTTCATCCCAATTTTTTATAAATCTATGATGAGAATCTAGTTGTAACGTATATTCTTCACCTTTCCACATATTTTGGATATGATGTCTAGCCCAACATGTTCCTTTACTTTCATTCCATTTTACATCCATTATTGTAAATCTTTTATCATTTTTAAATTCATCCAAGTTGTCCCATGCGTCATCTTCAGAGTGTTGCCAACAAATACCAAATGTTAATAAATCGGGATATTTTGCCTTTTCAATACAGTCCTTAATAGTTGATAATAATTCAGGGTCTCTATATGAAGCAATTTGGATGAAAATGTGTGAGTTATTTATTAGTTCAATAAAATCCATTATAATAAAATAATAATTATAACTTTTATATTATTTATTTATTAATACTATAAAAATTTAAAGTTATTATCAAATATATTTTAACAACTAATAATGCAAGAACATATTAAATATTTTACAATTTTAGGGGAGAGATGTTCTGGTACTCATTTTGTTAAATTTTCAATGATAAGTAATTTCAAAATAGAATATTTAGATTTTGATACTGTAAAGTATATACCAAAAAAGATTCATTTTTTTGGACATGATGAAGATATTTATAATCATGCAGAACTAGATAAAACAATATATATATGTGTAATTCGTGATCCTGTGGAATGGATAGATAGTTTTTTTAAAAGACTTCATCATGTTCCAGAAGAGAATAAAAAAAATGTTTTTAATTTTTTAACAAAAAAATTTTATAGTATTTATGAAGATGGACCAAAAAAAAATACAGAAATAATGGAAGATAGGAATATTATAACTAAAGAACAATACAAAAATATTTTTGAACTAAGAAAAGTAAAATGTAACTATTTTTTTAATGTTGTTCAAAATAAAGTAAAACATTTCTTATTATTAAAATATGAAGACTTACGTGATGACTATGATAATACATTAGAGTTAATTAAAAATAAATTCAATTTAATAAAAAAAACGGATGAGTATTTAAAAATAATAAAATATAAAGGAACATATAACGCTCTTTATTTTAAGAAACCAATATTATTAACAAAAGAAACCCAAGAGTATATTAAAACACAATTAGATTTAGAACAAGAAAAAAAATTAGGATATTTGTTAGATAATTAATTAATCCATTTATAATAAAATTTTAATATATTTATTTTTATTATAATGAATAGTGCAGCAAATAATTATTCTAATTTAGGAACAACAAATTATAGCACAAGACCCGCACAATACTCAAATTATAGTTCATCATATCAATCTATTAATAATTCTAGGTTTTCTTTTAGCGAAATATCTGTTGTAACATGGATTATAATAATTTTAGTTTTAGCTATTTTTGGTATTAATGTTTTTCTTTATTTAGCAAGTGGAACACAGTGGTTTTCAGATACTTTTGGACCATATATTAAATATTTTTCTGCGCTATTTGGAACAACAATAGCAGAAACTTCAAAGCAAATTGTTAATACTTCTGCTACAGGAACAAAAGCAGGTGTAGATTTTGTTTCTGGAACTTTTGATTCTGGAGTAAATAAGTTACAGCAATTAGGAGGAAAACTAGAAAATCTTGGAACTGGTGATGCTGCAGGTGCAGGAACTCCAACTAACAAAATTCAAGGTGCAACAAAAGAAATGAATTCTACTAGTATGAAT
>Ga0136644_10000990_pt1 | contig 22656 bp, 39 predicted proteins | sample C_130820_EF_Meta_FD_94780 | JGI IMG/M metagenome (GOLD analysis project Ga0136644, IMG submission 94780) | Freshwater microbial communities from Lake Croche, Canada to study carbon cycling - C_130820_EF_MetaG (v2) (version 2) | ecosystem: Environmental > Aquatic > Freshwater > Lake | place... | reverse complement strand
CCGACAGCCTCGGCACCTTGATTCAACTTGGTACAGGCACGGCGTTTTATGCGTTTGTTTCAACCCCGAGCGCATCGATGAATCTGATCGACGGCGGATTCAATACCGACAAGAGCATCCGTGTCCGCTGGCCGCAGACCCGAGCCGCACGTCCGGCGGTGGGCACCAAGCTCACCCTTGTCCAGGATAACGTCACCTACAGGGTCGAGACATCGACAAGCCTTCCCGGTTCACCACTCTCCGCCGAGGTGCTGGTAACCGCAATCCGCGAATAATCATGAACCCCATCTCCATCGAATCGGCACTTGTTTCTGCCTTTGCCAGCAATTTCCCAGGACAAACGATTTATACCGGCACCAGTTACGCCGAACTCACGCCCGAGTCGCTGAACATCGTTGTCGTGGCAGGCGACATCGAGCATAGCGTCGGACCCCTCTACAAGGCCACGGTGACGATCAAGATCGAGGCACCGGCATTGCTTGGTAGCGATTCGCTTTCCTCCTTCACCTCGGCCATCAATTCTGTGCGCTCAAGCCTTGAGGCATCGTACCTGACAAGCAACTGGCCATCGGGATCTCCCTATTTTGCCGGGGTCTGGATCAAGGGGACAAAGACAAGCCAGCAGGAGCATCTTTGGATGGCAGAGGTCGAGGCCGTCATCGGCGTCACCGAATAAGCAGGGATTTGACATAGCAATCTCATTCAAATGAGCGACGAGAAAAAGCCCAATCCCCTCATCCTCGAAAAGGACGTTGTAGCCGCACCGGCTCCTGCTCCTGCTCCCGAACCTTCCAAATAATATGGCCGCATCCATCGGAGTCTCCTCCACCTTCCAAGCTTTCGTTTCCCCTGGCACCGGCACGGTCATCACCGAGGTCACATCGGAGGACAGCAAGGAGATCAAGACCATCAAGAACGCAAGCGGAGTGACCGTTCAGGTCGGTGTGTTGCCCTACACGGAGACCAAAATCTCGGTCAAGGGCAAGGGCATCCCTGCGCTCACGCTGGCAGTTGCCGGAACGGCAGGAGTCTTTACCGCAATTACTAGCGGAACTGTCGCCATCACTTCCGTCTCCGTGGATGAGAGCAACGAGGATTACCCTGACTTCTCCATCGACGCAATGAAGTGGAGCTAATCCCAACCATCTAATCACCATGCCTGCCGTCACCGCTTCACTCGGAATTTCCAGCTTCAGCTCGGGAGTCATCACCAAGGTTTCCACTTCACGCAAAGTCGAGACCAAGGTCCTCAAGGACTACTCCGGCGCATTCTCCACGGCTGCCAAGTACGACCCGACCGGAGAGTTTTCGGTGGATGGTCAGGGTGATTACCCATCGATCACGCTCGGAGTCGCTTCCACGAACATCCCTTCGACCATCTCCGGCGGAGTGATCGTGATCAACAGCCTTTCCAAGACCGAAAGCGCAGAGGATTTCCAGAAGTGGAGCTACAAGGGATCGCACTACCCCAATGCGTCGTAACGGCCGCTAGGGGGGGCAATCTCCTGACATTTTACCATGATTGATACCAACACCAAAGTCAGTGTTCTCGCAGACCACGAACACCCCCTGAAGTCCTCCAACACGCATCTGGTCGCCGCAGTAGCTACCTCGGGCGGAGAATTGGCACCGCAGGGATACCTGGACACCATCGAGCAGGGAGCAGACGGCAAGCCCCGCCGCACCGTTGTCTGGTTGCTCTCCGACAAGGAAATCGATTTCACGGAATCTGCCGGGGAAAAGATCAGCACGCAGGAATTCATCCGCCGGTGGCTCAACCGTGAATGGTTGGAGCAGAATCCCAACCACCCGATCACCTACATGAGGTATTACCAGCAGACGTTGGAAAAGCTACGGGATGCAATCAAGGATCAGACCCCTACCATCAAGGTGACTCGTGGAGGCCGCGCCGCTTATATCCCCGCCAATGCGACCGATGAAGAACGCCAGAAACTTCTATCAAAACTATGAGCCACGACATTACAAAAGATATGCTTTATAGCGCAGACCTAAACGAACGCCTCTATGCCGAGGAACCGGTGATCGCCGGGGTCAAGGTGAGACCCTACAGCAACCGGGTGAAGCTCAAGCTCGCACGCATCCTGCGCTGGCTGGATATAGAAGAGGAAGATCGCAACGAGGAAATCCTCTTTGCCTTCATCTACCTGATCGCCGCGCCGATCGAGCGGGTGGCACTCAATACGCTTAACAAGTCCGCCTACATGGTGGACAAAGATGCCTTCTTGGAAAACCTCTCACCGGAGGATTTGAAAGCCGGGGCAGATTGGTTTGTGGCGGTGACCGGACTAGAAAAGGAAACGGCGGTGGAAGTCATTCCCAAGCCCTCCACGGCACCCTCGGAGAACGCACCCCCAAACTAATCGAGCCTCCTTCGCTTGCCGCCCTGGTATTCACCTTGGCCAAGGAAGGGGGCTTCAGTGAGTCGGATCTGATGGATCTGCCGGTCTATCGGGTCAATGCGTATTACCATGCGGCGCTCCGAAGTCACGACTGCTGGACGGTGAGGGAATCCGCGCCTGCCGATGTTCAGATCAGCGATCTGCTTGCCTTTGCCCAGGCAGCATCGGTTGACATCGAGGAGGAAGAGTGAGCAAGAGCGGCCTGACCATTGATACCAGCAACTTCAACCGAGCCGTCCAAGAAATGGCGCGACTAACGGGTGCTTCTTACGAGGATATAGTAAAAGCAGAAATTGGAGCAACGCTGGCAACGGCCATTAAAAACACCAAGGCGGCAACAAGGGCATCAATTAAGAAATCAACGGAAAAAGGGGTCTGGATTCCTGACAAAAATCATCCGAAATACAAAGGGGGAAGAATTGTTCCACCAAATTGGAAAATGACTTCCGAGCAATGGGCGTGGCTTACAAAAAACCTTGAGGAAAAATACAAGCGAGCCGGACTTCTTAAACAAAGCTGGTTGAAAATAATCAAAGAGACCAATTCCCCCATTCCAAAGAACGCAACAATTTCACCAAAAGCAGAAAGCGCAACCGTGCGTGGAAAGAAGATGTTCATTCCCACAACTTACAATCGGCAAGTTTCTGGAAGTAAAGTGGGCTACAACATTGCAAATTATGCAAAAGCCGCAACGCAATGGGGTCCTGCAAAAATGGCTTTTATTAGAGCGATCAACGGAAGGGTTGGATATTTTCACCGCAATGTCAGGGCGGGAGTCTTTAAGAAAGTCTCCACGATAGCAAAAAAATATCCCGGATTTAAGGTGAGGGGAATCTAGTCGGGATGATTTGACTCGTTGTGAGTAGGCAACGATGGCAACCAACGCACTAACGGCCAGTTTCGGGCTAGATATTGCCCCGCTTCAGCAGTCGCTCAATCGTGCCTTGAACCATGTCGGGAAATTTGCGGCGTCATTAGCGGGCCTTGTCTCGGTGGGTGGCACATTTGCCGCCATGAAGAACGCACTTGATCTTGGCAGCGAGATGACGGATCTCTCCAACCGCACCGGAGTGGCCGTCGAGTCGTTGTATGGACTTCGGCAGGGATTCAAGGATGCCGGGGTGGATGCTCAGGCGCTTGGACCCGCAATCAATAAAATGCAGAAGGCCTTGGCCTCTGCGGTTGGTGGAGGCAAAGAGGCCAATGTCCTCAAGGGTATGGGGCTTGATCCCCAGAGCCTAGCCTCGATGGATAGCGGTCAGGCCTTTGCCAAGATTGGAAATGCGATTGCCCAACTTCCAAACAGTACCGAAAGAGCATCGGCAGCCATGGCGCTTTTTGGAAAAAATGGTGGAGAACTTCTTCAGGTGTTCATGGACCCGAACTTTAAGGATGCCGGGAACATTTCCAACACGGCACGCCTTTTGGGTCAAAATGCCGGGATCTTTGATAAGGCCAGCGATTCCTTGGGTCATGTCGGACCGAAGTTGCAGGGGCTTTTTGTCGGGATTGAAAGCGGGATGACCGGACTTCTTGATACGATTGCCAATGGCATCAATTCCGTTGATTTGTCAGGGATTGGTCAAAGCATTGGCAATATCGCAGGAAATTTCTCAACCAATTTTACGGATGAGTGGGATAAGATCGTTCAATTTATTTCCGAAACAATCGCCCTGGTATTTAGCAAAGAGGGTCTTTCGGTAATCATGGATTCATTTGTCTATATTGGTGCACAGATCAGGGATTTCCTTGTGCGGTGCTTCAAAACTCCCCTTGATTATTTGGAAGCCGGATTACAAAAAGCCGTGGAATCGGCGATGGAAATGGTCGGAAAAATTCCAGTTTTGGGGGAAAAACTTGGGTTGAAAGGATTTCAGGCAAGTTCCTTTGACCAGATTCTCGGAGAAGTAAAATCACGGGGGAATGGATTGACCAATCTTACTGCGGAAGATTCCGCAAACAAAGCGCTGCTTGGATCAAGTCTGAAAGATCGATTGGGTGATTTGTATGAAAAGCTCAAGAAAAGCCTTGCACCCGTGGTAACCGCCACCGATGCAACCAAGGCAGCCAACGCCAAGGCAACGGCAGAAAACGCCAATCGTATCAATACGCAGGGAGCCTACAACGCCTCCGACATCGGCATGGCGGCCAAGGCAACGATTGTCTCGGATTCTTTTGCCAAGGTTGGAGGGGGTGGCACATCCAGTTTCCTTGGTGTCATCGACGTGAACCGCCAGCAACTCTCCGCGCAGCAACAGACCAACCGACTCCTTGAACAATACCTCAAGGGTTCCGGCGGATTCTCCGCACAACTAGCACGTTGATCATCATGACACTTGTTTCCACCTCCACGACATTTGATTCCAAGGCAGGAAAGAACATCATTGCTTATAGCTATGAGGATTTTTCCGCCTATTACTCTGTTCCCTCCGGTGCCTTTGATGTCCAAAAATCACAAAGCGATGGCAAATATGTCACTTCCTACAAGGTCTATGACACGCCTGGTGGAGCGTACAATTACCAGATCCAGAGCAGTCTCTCGACCGAACCGCTTCTGACCCATCCGATTTTCGCGGCGGGAGGAGCGCATGAACTCTCTGCCGATGACAAAAAGAAGATTCAGGCGGCTCAGAATGACCCCACTCTCTATGCACAATATGTGGCGGCCAGTTCCACGTCATCGCTCGGATGGTATTCGCAGTTTGTCCTGTGGGGGGTGGAAAGCTATCTCGCCCCGACGGTATCTCTCCATATCACGACCGATGAGAACTCGCTGCCGGATCTGACAACGATTGGCAAAACCGCATCAATTACCAATGGCCCCACCTTGCCCGGAGGTGCCAACTGGCTTTTTAGCGGATGCAATGCCGAGGCCTTGACCGATGGCAAGTGGAGGATTTCCAGAGAATACCGCGCAAGTGGTCCTGCTGGATGGAGCAGCACACTTTATGGGTCAGGATCGTGAAGCAGCTACCCGATCTGGCACGTGACGGAATCTTGACCAAGGCCTTCTGGTCTCAAGTCAAGTCGATCATCAATGCCAATTTCAGGGAAGTAACGATTCAGCCGGGCGTGGGGTACACGCTCAAAAGCGCCCCAGGGGGGCCATCGTTGTATATTGCACCAGGAGCAGGATCGCAGCCGGTTAAGAAACAACCGCTGGATATCATGCTGGAAGGAGATCCAGACAATCCGACCGGCTACCTTGCCAGCATCGTGCCCGGTACGATCAACGGCATCCTACCATCCAATATCACCGATGGGGGGAATCTGGCTAAATTTGCAATCAGCGATGCCTTCACTTATTTAACCCTGCACTTGGTCTCTAACGGCAAGGTTCTGACCGCCGCATCGATCCAGACCTCCACGACGGCACCCGACCCTCCGGCATATTCGGTCAATGCGGCTCCGGCGACATACGATTACCTCTTTGGTGTGACCTACAAGGGGGCGGTTCAAAGGATCATCGGGGCGGGATCTCCGACACTGACACCAACCATTGTCCAGATTGTCCCGAAATCAAGCGCCACTCCGGGGATGCGCTCTTTTGATAATTATTACCTCTGGCAATGATCGATATCGTTGTTTCGCAAAGCTACGCCAGGGCGGCGTCGTGGGGGGCGACATATTCGGGCACCTATACGGATACTGACGGGTCTCACATGAGTTCAACGACTGATGGCCCTGACACAAGCGCCACCAACGAAGTAATTTTTGGCACTTACAGTTCGGGAACGTATGAAGTCGATTTCTACGGATTGACCAGCGAGGACAGTTCCACGCAAACCCTTCCCACCGTGACAACCGTGGAGGATTCAAGTCTCACCCAGACATCCTTCACCACGACCGAAAGAACTTTCACGATTGTTGCCAGAAACTTTGATGATGTCACATCCAGCGCCGATTCAATTTATCAAGGCATCAATGGCGCAACGATCACGACACAGCAGTTTAGGGGGCCTGTATCGTATGAGCTGCACTCGGTAGTTTTGGATAACCATGAGCTTGGGGTCGTTTATCCCAATGAGTTGAATTTCCCCGATCAAGGAATCACATTTACGGACGCCACGACGTATGCCAAGCAGGCGACATTTTCTTATTCCAATGTCCCCGCAATAGGAACTGGTAATTCGCCTCAAGCAATTACCGCAACCGTTGGTTCCGGCACCTTTACGGAAACCTTTTATTCAGAAGATTATTCCGCCTCTTATTCTTATTCTTACAGTTATTTAAATCAACTTCCGTGGCCTGCCGAGTCTAGCACCGGATCAACAGCCGTCGCGGTGACTGAATTGATTGTTGGCGGATATTTGCCGACCGGCACGGTAGGTTATAGCGTTTCCGTAGCTGGCACATCGCAAGGGTATTACCCGGTGACCTTCACGGTTCCTGCGGGGTTTTCAACAATCAAAACGGCGTACTATAGCTCCCAAGCCGTTCAGGCGGGGGTGGCTTATAATGTCACCACATCCGGCCAAATGATAACTTCGGAAAACATCTATTCCGTGGGACCCGATGTTTCCTACATCTCCAATAGTTATTTCCATGCGGATTCCAGCTCGACCACATTCACGCTGGGGCCTATGGATGACTTCACACCGCATGACGATCAATTTGCGTTGTTTGCCAGCGTCCTAGTGCCTGGAGGATTGGTATCACCCAATGGCGGATTCACCAGCAGGACACCGCACCTGTCGTTTGTCGGGCAGATACCCGGCATGACCCTTTCAGGATACCCCTACGCATTGGCCGAGCCGGGGGTGAGCGTTCCGATGCCGTTCATGGATTTCACATCGAGGATCTACAACGAGACAAACGACACCTTCCTGACGATGAACTGGTCCGATGGTTTGTTTTACTACACGACAAAGGACAACAACGCCTCGGCAAGCGGTCAACTCTCCTATGACCCGCAGGGCAATGTTCCGATATCGGCATCGGTGGTGGATGGATTCTACCGCACAACGGGCAACATCACCGCCTATATGCCTTTCCCTGGCGTGCTTGCCACCTACATCGGGACAAACTCCGGCGTCACCTCATTCACGTGTGCCACGACCAAATCGTATGCTTATTCGGCAGGGTGTTCTTTTGAATTTTATCCGGCCATCGTTGGGCCAACGGTCCTGACCTATAGCAGATACATCGCCCAACCCCTTCCCGACACCTACATTGATGTTTGACGAGGTGGTGAGGGGTAATGATCTCCATCACGACGGCGGCCACCCGATCTTATCTGCACGCATGGCCTCAACTGATTCGAGCCATCGCAACGGCTGCCAGCCATCACCCTGAAGCGCATTTCATCTTTGCCACCGATCAGAGCGAGGAAAGCAAGAAAGCCGAGGAATTTGCCAAGGGGCATCTTCCGGAGGGGTGGAAGATAACCACCCTGCGCCTTCCAATCGGCGAGGATGAAAAAGATTACAAGGAGGCCGCCCAGATCCGCATCGCCAAATTGCAGGGGGCGGCATTTGAGTTTGCTCGTCGCATCAAGTCGGATCTCTGCTGGTCGGTGGAAAGCGACACGATCCCAACGGCCGATGCCTTGAGGGTTCTTGAATGGACACTCCAAATGCCCGACGCAATGGGTGAGCCGTATTACCATATCGCAGCCGCAACCTATCCGAATGGAATGTTCCTTGGGGGATTCGGAGATCATCGGCATCAGATCGCCGAGGATTTCCTGCCGAAAGAGCGCAAGCTCAAGCCCCGCCTTCAGCTTCTCCTGGATGCCACCGAAAAACGCCTCAAGGAGGCCAAGGATCGAGCCACCGGAGAAAAGGAAGCCAAGCGCATGGTCAGGATCAGGGAATGGGTCAAGAAGTCGCCGCCGGATGGAAATATCTGGCAAATCAATGCCAAGTATGGATGGAGGAGGAGGGGATGGATGGATCATGCCTATCCCGGCATCGGTCTGGGATCGATTGTCCCATCGGATTGGTGCGGACTTGGCTGCACACTTTTGTCCGGCAAGGCGCTTCAGCTTTCGGATTTCACCGGGTACGACGGCAGGGGGACGCAGGATCTGTTTCTCTGCTGGTCACGATGGAAACCGGCAGGCCTCCGCATCGCCTGCGTGCCTCATGTGGTCTGCGACCATATCAAGCGCAAGGGGGAGAAGATCGTGCATTACAAAACATGGCATGAGCAGGATGCTGAGTTTTACGGCCATTTGAGGCAGAGGGAGCAGCCGTTCGTGCCGGTTTGAGACTTTTGACAAGGGAGTAAGTTCGTGTCGTCCTTTTCCCTAACTTCTGACAATGGCGGAGCGTTGACGATTGGCGCGGATTATTCCTTTGGGATCAGTGTCAACGACACCTCGTCAGGATCATCGGTTGCCGTGGACCTGACCAACTACACCGCCTCGGTCGTCCTCTATCGAGGCGCAGGAGCCGACTCCTTGGCGACATTCACGACCACCGTCTCCTCTTCCAAGATTGTGGCAAGCCTAGCCCACGCGGTCACCTCTGCACTTCCTTTGCCACTGCCAGACAGCACGGGACGCCGATATGCCTGGGTCAAAATCCTGTTGACCCGCCCAGATGGAAGCATCCTACCCGGAGGCGAGGGGCCGATTGAGATCCTGCCATGAGTGACGTCCAGGTCATTATTTCCCCGCAACCGACCGCAACGGTGGCCTTGGCCATCGGAGCACCTGGCCCTCAAGGGCCTGCCGGAACCAATGGATCAGATGCCTCGGTTACCTCTTCAAACATTTCCTCTGCGCTTGGATACACGCCTGTCAGCCAATCAAAAGCCGTTGCGTTTTCCATCGCCCTGTAATTTATGAAACAACTCGCAAGCAATTATTCCATTTCAGGCTCCACGGTCACCCTCACCGGTGTCAATGTCCCTCTTTCCCAGATCCTGCTTGTTTCCGATGCCACATCTGGAAATGTGCTTTACTCAATGGCCGGACCGGCCGCTTCGAGCTACACGCAGGCTGCCAATTCGGCAATTACTTTGGCATCTGCTCCCGGAGCCAGCGACAAACTGACGATCTATTACGATGACGGAGTGGCTTCATCAAATGCACCCAGTTCGGTCTCGGTCAGCAATTTTCCATCAACGCAAACGGTTTCGGGAACGGTTACCGCAAATGTGCAGGGAGGCAACGCAACGGCGGTCAAAGTCGATGGATCGTCGGCAATACAGCTTGGAAGCGGAGTTGTAACGGCCACAACTCAACGAGTTACCCTTGCCACCGATGGCCCTGAAGTCACCAACTCAACGGCCATTAAAAATTCTGTTGCCAATATCCCGGCCAAAGGAACGGCGACCATTGCCAACTCCACGCCAGTCAATATCGCAAGCGATCAAACTGTTCCGGTGTCCCTGGCGTCTGTTCCATCTCATGCGGTAACAAATGCTGGAACTTTTGCAGTGCAAAACACGGCCGCCGTGGTCGGAGGTAATGCCACAGCGGTCAAAGTCGATGGATCGGCAGTCACGCAGCCGGTATCCCTGGCATCTGTACCAAGTCACGCAGTCACCAACGCTGGCACGTTTGCCGTGCAACCAAGCGCAGGCGATCTGACCAGCGGAAGCGCAAAAACCCAAATCGTAAACGGCGCAAACACGATGGCGGTTGATTCGTCGGGTGCAGTCACGGTGAATAATGCGCCTTCTGTCACTTATACTTACAACGCGACGGGTGCTATCACAGCCTCAACTGTTCTTATCGGACCCATCACTTGTTCAAATATCAGAGAGTTTGCAGTTGAAATTTCGTCCATAGGAACATCTGGTTCTGTGGGTTTTGAATTATCCAACGACAATACAAATTGGTATTCTTCCGCTTTTTCGTCTGTTTTATACGTTTACAGTTCAAACGCAACGTCAGCCGGAATTTACAACGTCCCAACAAACGGGGCTTTATATTTTAGGGCAAGACTTGCAAATGCAACAACAGCTGGAACAACAAACCTTGTAGCAACTGGACTTCAGCAACCGACTCAAAAACTGATACAATCTGTAAACATACAATCATCTTCGATTGGAAACCTCGCCACTAGCAATGTCCCGCTCCCTGCAAACTACGCTGGATTTTCAAGTTACCATTCCCTCGTTTCCGCAGCCACAACCAACGCCACGTTGGTAAAAAATAGCAACGGCACGATTGGAACGCTTATCCTGACCAACAACTCTGCAAGTTGGGCTTATTTCAAACTGTGCAACAGCACGACAGCGCCGACTCCTGGAACAACCACGGCCGTCATCAATATCGGCGTTGCTCCCAATAGCACCCTTGACTGCTCGGCATCGTTTGCAGGGTTACGTATGTCCACAGGCGTCGCTTACTACGTCTCGGCTGGAACATCCCTCACCGATAACACGGCTCTCGGAGCTGCCGGAACGTTCCTTGTGAACATGACTTACGTTTAATATGGAAAACCTTACCATAAAAACCACAGGCGACGCTTTTTGGGACAAGATTGCCGGACTCGTTGTTGACGAGGTGGGAGTTGTCTCGGGGTCTCCAAACACAGACGGGAAACAGTTCTACAATGCCATTTTTCCTAACTACGGAGAAGTCACTTGGATTCCCGCCAATGTCTGCACGGTAATTGAGTCTCAACCTGACGCGGAATCATGAGCGCGGATGACGTTTCAGTATTAAGGGAGGACATTGCATCCCTAAAGGCTGTCATGGAGGAACGTGCCAGGACTGCTGACCGCAATTCGACGCTTCTACGCACCGTCATTGCCATCGTCGCCCTTCAACTCATCGGATCGGTCTATCTGGCAGGGGTAAAGGTGAACAAGCTCGACACGCTTGCCGATGAAGTGAACTCGATCCGCAATCATATTGAGATTTTGACTGCATCCCGTAAGGGATGACCCCTTTACAGAAAGAACTGATCGCCGGTTGGATCATGGCGGTTTTTTCGGCAATTTTGGCATCGGCAATCTGCATGGGGATGACCGGATGCGCCCATGCTCCGGTTCATGCGTCGGTCTCCGCATCCCCTCATGCCCAAGTTGATGCGGCACTTTCCGAGGTCAGGATTTCACAGCAGTCGGCAGCAAGTCAGGTCTCCCGATTATCCCAACTGGTCACCGGCGACGAGTCACGCCATGCAGTCCAGCAATTACAGACAACGATCAACGACCTTGGACTGAAGCTCGAAATCGCCACCGGCAAGATTGCATGGTACGAGGCGCAGTATGATCTGGTGATCGGTCAACGCGATTGGTGGCAGTCTCAAGATGCCAAGGATAAGGCTTCCCGCGCCCAAGCGGAGAAGGAGCGTGATGCGCTTGTCTGGATTTTCGCCGTGGCCTGTGGGGGCATGGCATTGTCCACGTTCCGGTCGGCTCTTCAGGTGATCCAGATGCCGTGGCAACTGGCCGCCCTTGCAGGGGTCTTTGTCGGTGGGTTTTCCCTTGGGTTCACGGTTGCCCGGTGGGCATTGAGATTCCTTGCCACCTTCACGCCCCACCTTCCGATCTAATGATTGAGCGTTTCTTTAGCTGGATTCGATCGGTGCTTCAGGAGGGCACGGCGGATTCCATGTCTCGGGTCATTTTTTTCATGGTGGGAATCGCTACGTGCATTTCCTTTCTATCGGCTCTGATCTACTCGCTCTGGACGCACGCCCACACGCCCGCGCACGTCTATGACCTTCCGCGCAATTTGAGCGACGGCCTGCGTGACATCTTTGTGGCGGCAGGAGCCGGAAAGGTCGCCCAACGCATCTGGGGAGAGTCGGGTGGGAATCCACCGACACCGCCAGCCGTTGCCCCATGAAGATTTCCGACATCTTGGTGGTCTGCAATATCTCGGCTTGTCCGGCTCGGTTCAGGCAAGCCATGTCGCTTCTGCTGCCTCTGGAATGTGTTTTTGAGTCGGACGGGGTGACAATCCGCACCGAGAATGTCGCAGGGGACTCCGGCGGACGCACCTTTGCCGGCCTTGATGAGGCATCTCATCCAGATTTCCCATACAATGACCCGACACCTCAAGCGGTCGTGGCGGCCTATGAGCAGGAATGGAACAGACTACGTTGCTGTGAGCTACCTGCACCGCTAGGGTCTGCGCTCTTTATCCAGGCAACCAACCAAGGGGATCAGAGGTGTGAAACCATGCTTCAGGAGGCAGTCAATGACTACGGTGGAAAGATCGTGGTTGATGGCATGATCGGAGCCGGAACGATCCGCGCCGCTTGGGCAGTCTCGGCAACTGACCTGACCCGTGCCTTTCTAGCCAAATCCCGCACTCGTTACCGCTCCATCATCCAACGCTCACCGCAGCTTCGTAAATTTGAGGCCGGATGGATGAATCGGGTGGCGACAATCGAGAAATTCTACGAACTCGGTTTTGACAGCACCCATGTAGCGTGAACCCTTTCACGCCCGAAGAAGATGCCGATGAAATTTGGGGGGAGGCGTTTTTGCGTGGCAAGGCCAAGTACGAGTTGGGGCAGAAGGAACACAATACCGATTTCTGGTCTGCCGGTGCCTCTTGGTACGCCAAAGAAATGCAGAGTGAAGCGCTTGATTCCATCGCCTACATTCACCACCTCCTAGCACGCCTGGAATCCGTAAAATCCCTGGCTCGATTGATGAAAGAGGATGACGGCATGACCCTTTCAATGGCCGCAACAATTCTTGATCACATTGCCGGTGATCACCCCCCGAGATCCAAGCAGAAACATTCCAAGCACGATTGACGTGGCCAATATCACGCACAAGTGGAAACGCCTGATGGCCGTTTCGTGCAGTCATGCCAAGTATGTTGATCAGGAGGCATGGAAAACGGTTCTGAAATTCAAGGAACGATTCAAGCCAACGATGGTTTTGCATCTTGGCGACTTCATCGACCTCACCGCACTTCTTGGAAATGGCGCAGGGTCAGGCAGTGAAGGGGAAGAGATTACCCCGGACGTTGACACCGGGCTGCAACATCTCCGAGAACTACGCCCAAGCGTAGTCCTGGCAGGCAACCATGAGGACAGGGCATGGAAGCTCACCTATTCCAAGAACGCGGTAACCGCATACGCATCGCACAAGATCGTCAATGCCATCGAGGACACTTGCAAAGACATCCGCGCCCGATTCATTCCCTATTCAGGGATTGAGCAGATTTATGACGTTGCCGACATGGGATTCACCCACGGCACGTGCTATGGGGAGAGCGCGGCGCGGGACATGGCGGAGCAATACTGCAACGGCACACGCAGGCGCATTTGTTTCGGGCATTCCCATAAGGTAGCCATCCAATCGGCAAGAACGCACCACGGCGGAACCGGATACAATATCGGCACGCTCACCCAACGAGGATCGCTTGAATATGCCAAGACGCGGCGCAGCACCTTTGCGTGGACCCAGGGGATTTTTTACGGCGAATACTGCGAGGAATTGAACCAATCAAGCGTTCAGATCGCGCACCGATCCCACGGAGAAGTATGGAGGCTACCTTTATGAAAAAAACCAAGCCAGTAGCCAAATACAACGATTGGCTTTCAGTTCTTGCCGTAGCCGGCCAAGGGGTTGCCGATGAGGTTCCTAAAGGATTTCAAACAATTGCACAAATCGCCAAAGAAACAGGCAAATCTGAATCCCAAGCAAGGATCTATGTCCGAAACGCTATTCGCCTGGGATTGGTTGAGGAATCCAAATTTAGGGTTCAGGCAGGAAACAAGCTATACCCAACCCCGCATTACAAAATCCGATGAAGGCCAAGTCATCCCCGCGCCTTCCTCGGATTGATTTTGCCTTGGATCTGGCCGTCCGCATCGAGGGGATCGACCTTCCTTTCCGGCTCAAATGCGCCACCAGCGATCACGCCAAACTGATGAACCAGCTTGATGGTTTTTGGAAAATGGTAAAAACCCGCATCCATGAAGCTGCCGAAGAGGATTAAGCTGCGGGACCGGAAGCTCGGTAAAGAGGCGGCCTATGGGCTGGCGCACTATCCCGACACCATCGAGATAGATCCCCGGCAACACTCCAAGGAACGCCTTGATACCGTGCTACACGAAGGCATCCACTTGATCCTGCCCGACGCCACCGAGGAAGAGACCGTGGCTTATGCCAATCTCCTGAGCGATCTGCTCTGGCGCGACCACTGGCGCCGGATCGAGAAGTAAAGGCTTATGCCTCGGGGTCGTGTCCGTAGGCCTTGAGCAACTGGCGGGAAAGAATGTTCTGCCGGACAAGTTCTTCGGAAATTGATTCCAGTCGCTTGATCTCCTCGGATCGCTGGCGGTCGATGCGTTGTTTCACCCCGCCAAGCTGCCACATGATGATCAGGGGAGAGAGGGTATATAGTAATCCAAGAAAAATCCCCGCAGGGATGGCGAGGACGGCAAGTGCTCCGAGTGCTTCCATGTCTGACAACTAAATGTCGAATGAGTAGGGGTCAAGGTGAACTAAAGTGCAAAAAAATAACATTTTGCCCAACCCATAACCAGCAACCCCCTTTTTGGCAAATGGTGTTCCATTTTTGGGAACAATCTGCCATTTTGTTCCCAAAAGTCGCCGTTTTACTCTGTAAAAATTCCATCAATTCTGGGTTCGAGTCCCAGTCAACCCACGTTTTTCAGAGTGGCCAAAAAACCCGCGAAGGCCGATAAACACTAGCACAGGAGGAAATGGGTGTTTATGGGAAAAAGTGGGATTATTTGACTTTTGGGGCATTTTGGGAACAATGCAAACCATGCCAAGAGGACGCCCCAAAAAGCAGTTTCTGACCCCTGTATTCAACGAGGCCCGTGGCAAGTGGATGCTTGATATTCCCGCCGCGATGGCCGGAAAACGAAAAAAAATCTTCTTCTCCAGCCAGCAGGAGGCCCTCGTTGAGACCGCCAAAATCGTCCAAGAATTGTCGCTCGGCGCTGCCATCACCCCCAAGGCTCAATCACGCAATGCCAAGCTCTCCAACTTGATTGCTGGCTACCTTTCCGACCGCAAGGGGGAAACATCCGCCGACAATTACACCACCCTTGCGTGGGGTCTTGGCATCCTTTCGGATCAATACGGGGCAGCCGACCCATCGGAACTCACCCCGGCAATAACCGCTGCATGGATCAAGAAGTTGCCTTACAAGACCCGTGGCCGGTTTAATGTCTTTGCTGCTTGCCGCACCTTTTTTAATTCCCCTGGCATGAGGGACATGGTTCCAAACAATCCATTCCGTGATGCTCCCCCCAAAAAGGACAAAGGCCACCGGCTCGACATCCTGACCCCGCAAGAAATGAAAACCCTGCTGGCGTTGGATCTGGAGCCGTATTTCAAGGCGTGGCTTGTCTGCGGTGGTTTCTCGGGGATGCGGTCCTGCGAGTTTGAGCGCCTCGCCTACGAGTCCATCGACTACGACCACGACGAGATCGTGATTAAGAAAGACCAGAGCAAGCAAGGGGAGGCGACCCGACCGCGATCAATTCCAATCTATCCGGCATTCAAGAGGCACATTCCCAAGGGGAAAGGGGCGCTGGATGGTGGGGCAAGCTGGAAGCGGGTGGATATCGAGATGGAAAAGGCTCTGAAAGCCCTCGGATGGAAACAATGGAAGAAGAATTGCCTACGGCACTCATTCGCCAGTTATGCCCTTGCCGCGTCACAGGATGCCGTTAAAACGGCGTATGAGCTAGGCCATGCCTCACCTACTTTAATTTATAGCTGTTACGGAAATTCAACGAGCAGGGCAGATGCCGAGGCTTGGTGGAATCTCTAGTTATCCAAAAAGGGCAGAATCTTTCCCCACCCTTTTTCAAGGCCAGGGAAATCCGATGGAATCGCCGACCCGTCAAGGGGTCGTGATTTAGTTGATAAACCAGCAAGGACGCAGCTCCCAAACGGGGGAGGCGGCAAGGGGATTACAACCCTGCCGCTTTTGGGAGCACTTTGGGGTTTTCGGGTGGTGAGCCTTTCCTCTCTTGTTGTTTTTTTAGGGTGGCCTCTTGTAAATCGTCCAAGGAATCAAAAGCTGGCAGCCCAAGTTTCTGTCTCCGGGCATTGATTGCCTCGAAAATAAGCATGGTGGCATAGGCACTCGTTGTCCTCATGTCAGCTTTGGCATGAATCTTCAAGCACTCCCAAATTGAACCAGGAAGGCTGATACCCCTTGGTTTTACTGGGTCTTTGGATGGTTGTGGTGGCACATCTCAACCCTTGATGGGTTGTGATGCTTTGGCAAGACATATTTTTGCAAGCACAAAATTGTTACGAAATCTTTTTTTAATTTTCTGTTGCGTACCATCATAAAGTCTTATTAACTCAACGCATCACCAAGTAACCAATCGCACACAATCATCAACGATCTTATCCCATAAGAAACCAACTCAACCATGACTGAAGTAATTACAAACTCTCCCTGGATGACCATCGACGAGGCCGCAGCAAGGGCAAAGGTAACCAAGAACACGGTTATCCGTTGGATGGATTCTGGAACGCTGAAGGCACATAGAGCCATCCGCAAGGGATTAACCCGTGGCATCACCCGCATCAAGCTCGAGGAACTGGATGCACTTCTTGAGGGGGCAACCAAATGATCACCCTCCTGCTTTTTGTAACTCTCGGAATCCTGATCGTCTGCCGTCAGGAGATGGCCGAGGTCATTGCCGCCGTCATGGAACGCTTCAGCAAATGAGGGACGAAACGCTCATTGCCGCACTCCGCTACGTCCGCCCATCGCCCTTGATGAAAATCTGGAATTGGTACTGCCGGATCACCGGATGGGAGGTGGCAGACCTTCAACGCCGCACGGGTCTCCGCATCAAATCCACCGCTTACCCATCCGAGCGATGAGCATGGCTCCTTTTTATTCCCTGCTTCTTGGAGCAACCGGAATCGTGATTGCCTGGAACTTCATCCGCAACGGAGGAGGACGATGAATAGCCGCGCCAAAGGTTGCCGAGGGGAACGTGAGTGGCGCGATCAATTACGGGAGGTTGGGTTTACAGCACGGCGCGGGCAGCAATTCCACGGGGGTGGGGAATCTCCCGATGTCGTCTGCCCCAGCCTCCCGACCATTCATTTCGAGGTCAAAAGGGTTGAGGCCGGCAATCCCTACAACTGGCACGACCAAGCATCTGCCGATGCAGGAGATAAGATCCCGGTGGTTGCCCATAAGAGGAACGGTCGGAGCTGGCTCTGCATTCTTAGCGCAGAAAACTTTTTAGAGATTTTGAGGCGGTCAGATCTGGTCGCCACAGAAGCGGATTACAAGGCCGCAATCGAATCCTTGTAACAACCAAAAAACAAAACACACACAATGATCCTAAAAGCATCCATTGATCTGACCCTTATCAACAAGGACAAGATCGTCAGCAAAACACGCAAGAACGGCCAACCGGCCAAGTTCTATGAAGTCGCCATCTTCCTCAACGACGATGGGGAGGTAGATCAGTACGGCCAAAGCGGAACCATCAAGGAGGGCATTAGCCTTGAGGAGCGCAATGCCGGAGTAAAAGCCACGATCCTGGGCAATCTCAAGATCGTTGGTAACAACAAGCCCAAGCAGGCATTTGTTCCTGCCGAGCGCAACGACGACGGGGACGATATCCCATTCTGAGCCATGACGACCACCCTCTCATCATCGCTTGTCGCAGCACTTGGGGAATTGGAGAACGTCCAGAAAAACGCCACCAATCCTCACTTTCGCAATAAATACGCCTCCCTTGATGCGATCCTTGATGCGGTCCGGCCTGTGCTGAAAAAGCATGGGCTGGCAATCAGTCAGGAACCGCTTTCCGAGGAAGGTAAAGTTGGAGTGACCACAAGGATTATCCACACAACTGGAGAATCCTCAATTTCCACCCTGCTTTTGCCGGTTCAGCAATCCACCGCACAAGGCTACGGATCGGCTTTGACGTATGCTCGGAGGTATTCTTTGGCATCTGTCTTGGGAATCGCAGCAGACGATGATGACGATGGTGAGGTGGCAAGTAGTCCACCTCGAAAATCAACTGCCACCCAACCTTTCCCTCGCGTCGAAACCAAGGAAAGGAAGGGGGCAGGGGCCGCAGGATCAACCGCAGGGCTAAAGCCTACCATCAATCCCAAGGATAACGTCAACCTTGGGCCTGACATCGCAGATAGCGACTTGCCCTTCTGACCATGAGCAAAAGAATCACAATGGTCTGCGGTGGTGAGGATCCAAGAATCCGAGCCGAAAGAATCGAGCAGGAGAAAATGGACTATGAGGCAAAGCGCCTCAAGGCCGAGCGATACGGAGATGCCGATGCTCCTTCTCCCTACATGATTTCCTGCTTTGTCGGAGATATCAAAGCCGCCGCAACTGGTGTGTTAAGCGAACTCACCATCATGCAGGAGAGAGGCAACTTTGATAAGGCAGATGCCCATCTTGCCGAGGCCTGCCACATTCTCAACGATTGCTTTGTTAAAATTGCAAGGATTGGAAAGTCGGCTCGAAAGATCACCAGTTTCGTTCCTTTTGAGGAGCGATTTGCAAAGGAGGCACAATGATCTCCGAGCAACTCGGCCTTTTCCGGCAAAAAGTCAGGCACACCGAGGAGGATCTTTCTCGCCTGGAGGAATACCTTACCTGGGCAAATGGCTGGCGCACCGCCAAAACCATTTCAAACGATCTCAGCATGGATGACCGTTACATCCGCAAGCTGGCAGAGGTTTCGGAGGGCAAAATCCTTGGAACAGATGCCGGATATAAGCTGACCAGCAAGGTTACTCCTGAAGAGTTTTCCGAATGGAAGGGGAGATATGAGAGTCAGGTAAAACGAATGTTGGAGCGCCTTCAGCGCACCACATCGCAATGGCATCGCCGCAGTTTTGACAACCGATGAAAGCGCAAGGGAGTGAAAACCCTATTAAATCCATGAAGAGCAACTTTACGCCCCATCTTTTGTCTGACCCGTTTCATGGCGGGAATTTTCACCAGATAAAAGGTGGGGCTTTTTCTTTCTAATGCAAAAGTTACCAGCAATTCAGTTTTACCCTGCGGATTGGCGCAAAGATCCCGGCGTTCAGTCACTTTCATTCCATGATCGAGCCGTATGGTTCGAGATAATCTGCTTAATGCATGAATCCCCAAGAAGGGGGTATTTGCTACTGCCTACCGGCAAGGCAATAACCATTGACCAGCTATCAAGGCTTGTCGGTTTGGATAACCAAAATTTGGAAAGTAGCTTAACCAACCTTTTGGATTGTGGTGTAGCAAGCCGCGACGAAGAGACGGGAGCAATCGTCAATCGGCGCATGGTTCGGGACGAAGAAATCCGAAAAATACGCAAAAATGCCGGTTCAATGGGTGGAAACCCAATTTTGGTTAACCAAAACTCCAACCAAAACCTCACACCCCTGGATAAGCAAAAATCAACCCCTTCATCTTCATCTTCATCTTCAACTACGGTTAATAGAGAGAGAGAGAGTACGCACGCGAGTCCATCGGTTGATGAGGCTTGCCAATACTGCAAGGGACATCACCTCCCGACCGATTCTGTAAATGAGTGGCATTCCCACCGGGAGAGCCAGGGATGGGTAAAGGGAAACAATCAGCCAATCACCAACTGGCAAGCCGACCTGAAGAGTTGGATTTATAGAAATGCCAGGGAAGCAAAGCCAACCAAGGCCAAAACTGCGGATCAAAGCAAATTCGCCGACGCATTCTAAACCATGACAACAGAAACCAAACTTTGTGAGAAATGCGGTGGGGATTTTGATTTTATCCCAATGGAGTTTAATGGACGACGGTTATTTGAACCATCTTTCTGCGACCCATGCACAGAAACATTATCAAGACAATCAGAGCAGGATGCCATTTCCAGCGCCAAGGAGGCCTCTAAAAATCGCTTTTGGGCTGAAATGCCGACAATCTACCGCAACACCGATTTTCGGGCGTTTTCTGCCAATCTTCAAAAGCTAATTTCAGAATTCAATCCTAATGACGGGAAAGGGGTGGGAATTGTCGGAGCATCTGGGGAAAGAAAAACACGAGCAGCTATCCTTCTACTTGAAAAAGCATTTCTTGGCGGGAGCAAAACAATGTTCCTTCCATCACAGCAATTTTCCCGCCTCATATCGGATCAGTTTTCCGATGACCCAAAAAAGAAATTATCAGCAGATGAAGGAATTTACCGCGCCCATTCTTGCGATTTTCTTTTAATTGATGATTTGGGCAAGGGGCGCATGACGGACAGGGCCGAATCGGATCTTTATGCACTTCTTGAGGATCGGACCTCATGGGGACGCGCCACAATCTGGACTTCAAACAGTAACGCAAGACAGCTCCACGGAATGTTCACCCCTGACAGAGCCGACGCAATCCTGCGCCGGTTAACCGAGTTTTCAACCATCGTTACACCATGAACTTAATTAGCGACCTAATAAAAACCGCATCACCCCAAAACCTACAAGCAGCATGAACTCAGAAAACATACACGCACGTTGGAAACAATTCTGGGCAACGCTCGGAATACGTCACTTGGGTATGGAGCCGGATGATTTCATCCCCACACCCAAGGATCGGGCTGAATACGCATTTAAAAACGGATTCAGCGAAGGGTATGCCCTCGGTGAAGCGGAAGGTCGCCTTCAGGCATATGAGATCTCAATAGCGATTTTGGATCACCAGCTTCAGCACCTAAAAACCTTTTTTGGCAAGGATCACGACACGACCATGCTGGTTGCCAACATCTTGCACTCCATTCGAGAAGCGCAAGGTGAGGATCTGGAAAAGTCTGAACCGCAACAACCGGACGCCGACGAATGATCACCGCATCACCATCGGGAGCATTCCAAGCATGGTCCAACGAGGCCTTGGAAAGCGCCTACACACCGGACATTGCATCCGACATTGATACCGAGGAGGAAATCCTTGCCGAGGAGTTGCAATGCTCAATCCCTATAGCGCGGCGCGTTATAGAGAAAATGCGTGAGCAGCGTAATGACCATGCAGGCAATAGCAGGGAGTTATTTGCCAGAGTTATCTCCAAGCTCATGGAATCCAGCAATACCAGGGTAAGTCTGCACGGACTAGCCTGTGCCGGTGGTCTGGATGAACTGAACGGATTCCGATCACAGGCAGAGATAGCAAGGGAGCTAGGTGTGACACGCGCTCTTGTATCTCACTATACCACCGCCTGGACGGATTACATGAGCGGAAAGGATGCCGCCTTCACCGTGACCAAGTTCCGCAAGTCAGAGAAGTCCCGCGAAACATTCAGAGAAAAAGCAACCGACCCATTCACTTCAGCCAAACAAGCAGCAATCAACCGACTTAAAAACCAATGCAACTAACAGATACAAAAAACCCTTTGATCAAGGATATCATCGCAGATCTCAACAACCCATCTCTTTCAAAAGAAGATTGGTTTTCCATCCACGCCAAATGTGTAGCCGCCAAGCACCTCGGCAGCAAATTGGTAAAGTATAGCCGTGACCGTGCCACATCCGAGTGGGGTGTGGAGTTTGTCGCAGACTCCGAGGTGCAGATCGAAATGGATCTTGGGATGCAATTCAGCGAGGAGAAGCCACGGCTCAATCCTTCTGACAAATCCACCGGCATCGTCACCATCGAGGCTACCAACGCCAGCTTCCTCGCATGGGAGCGAAAGATGAAGGACGAGCGCAAGGCTTGGGACATTGAACGCAAGCGCAAGCTCTGGGAACTCCTCAAGCCCATGTACGAGGTAGCATCCGAGATCAAACAGGAGATCGGCGCATGAAACTGAAAAACAAAAAGGTTATTGGCATTCAAGTTGAGGAGAGAGGCAGTCGCCACAGCGCCATATCAGGGCGCATCAATGATAAGCTATCTTGGGAAGTATCCAACGCTTGTGACGCATTCTTTGAGAAGCGCGGCCTAGTGAAGAACTTCAAAGATGCCTGGTGGTCTTTCCACAATTACAACAAGAAATGAATCGCCAGAAATTTCCACCATCCAAAACCATTGCCGTTGATGTTGATGGCACTTTGCTTGTTGGGTCTCAACCAAACGCAAAACTAATTGAGTGGTGCTGGCAGAAGAAGGAGGAAGGCTTTCGTCTCATGCTATGGTCTGCCAGAGGCAAGGACCATGCCGTCAATGCTGCTCGGTTCTGCAATGTCATGGATCTCTTTGATGCCATAGAATCAAAGCCGGGTTACATCGTTGATGATCTTGGTTGGTCATGGATTAAATTCACCAAGATCATAAGCAATACAGCGATGGATTTAACTACAGAGGCACGCCCAAGCTGCTCGGTTGAATCAAGTAAGTATGCCCCCTAAAGGAATCTTTTTGATGTTAAATCTCCTCGCAGTGTTGCCGAAT
>Ga0136644_10000989_pt1 | contig 22660 bp, 35 predicted proteins | sample C_130820_EF_Meta_FD_94780 | JGI IMG/M metagenome (GOLD analysis project Ga0136644, IMG submission 94780) | Freshwater microbial communities from Lake Croche, Canada to study carbon cycling - C_130820_EF_MetaG (v2) (version 2) | ecosystem: Environmental > Aquatic > Freshwater > Lake | place... | reverse complement strand
ACCCAACCCTATGATGCAGACCTGCATTGCAAGAAGATTGCTTGGATGGTTGCAAACAGCCCCGATTGGGATTACGAGAACCAGACTCTGGAACAGTACTTGGAGACAGTGCCAGACTATCCCACGGACGAACAGGTGGCAGGCTTCAACCATCTCTACGTGGAACCTTTCGTGCCTTTTAAGAAAGAGAAATGTTATGAAGGAGAGCAAGTAAATGAAGCATCATAATCATATCGATCCCAACGGAGACATTCGAGACATCTTTGCAGCACTTGCAATGCAGAGCTTAATGAAACAAGACGCTGCCACACCCAAGTGGGTAGCACACCAAGCATACAAATATGCTGACGCAATGCTTGAGGTGAGAGAAGAAGTCAGCGATACTAATACTAAGGAGAAACTGATCAATGAGTAACAACATCACAGGACAAGTAACAGACAAACTAGTAGAAGCATTTGAGTTCTTTAATGCAGAGCTCGATACCCAATTGGACAATCCAGTGTTCACGCTCATACCTAACCGTGGACGGCAATCGTACTATGGATGGTATTGGCAAGGACGGTGGAAGGATGGCCGCAAGACTCTGCCTGAGATCAATATTACGGCTGATACTTTGAAGAGAAGTGTGGAAGAGATCTGTGAGACTCTGATCCATGAGATGGTGCATTATGCCAACAATGTGGCTGGTGTTGCAGACTGTAATGCCAATCAGTATCATAACAAGCATTTCAAGAGCAAGGCTGAGTCATTTGGTCTCAAGGTGGAGCGGGTGAAGAACAAAGGCTATGCCCGTACGTCTCTGGATGAGAAGGCCGCTAACTTGGTGAAGAAGTACAAGAGCAAATATTGCAAAGATGACAAGAATCCCTTCCATGTGTATCGTGTAAGTGAGGAGCGTGTATCCATTGTAAAGAAGAATCACAAGAGGTTCATTGCTATCGATGGTACGTTGGCCGAACAAGCAGAAGGTCAATATGAGTCAGGCACATTGCGTGAGCTTGTGGAGCATCTGTTGCAGTCATATGTGTCTGAGGGTGCAGTCATGCACACGGAACGTTCAGAAGCACTTGAACAATTGGCTTAAAGCCTGCATCATAAGCACATGGTAAGCACAGTCATTAGCCTGGCCGAATATATGGAGACGAGACGCAAATGCATTGACAGGTATGTGGAAGGTGAGCATGCATGGTATGGTGACTTGAGTACATCCATGCCCAGCTTAAGTATGTATGAGGGCACCATTCCATGGTACTTGAACAATGATACACACAGACGTGATAAAGAGTCTAACTGAAGATGAAGCATTGCTGCTGCATGCAGTGAGTGGCTTCATTTATCAACGCATGGGATATGAACATGTGCGGTATGAATGGGCCAAGATGTTGCGAGTGGATAAGCTTGTGGACATACTCAACAAGATAGCCAACCTGCAAGATGAGTACCTGCCTGTGAGAGACAGCCTGGTGGGTAAGATAAAAGATGCAGGTGGTTTCTAGATGCAGGTCATTCTAGAAATGATGCAGGTTCTATAGAGACACGCGGGGATATATCCCAAGTACGGAAATCCTAGATATACAGGCTCAAAAGTGTTTTTCTAAAGCCCCATGCTCCAAATTTTTTGCGCATTTTTTTGTAGAATTTGGCCAACGGGTTTGGGCCAGTCAATCAATTATTAAATGCCTGTGGGGGCCACCATCACTTCATCATCTTCAGCATCATGTTTCAGATGCATCATATACTCATTGTAATGTTCACCATTGATCTGACCCATGCCATCAATTTCTGCCACTGTGTGCATGGGCCCTGCACTTTTCATCATGAACACTGTGGGGTATGCATCTCTGTCTTTGTCTGCATGATGAATCTTAGTTAAAGTGAACCCCAGCTTCTTCAATTGATTCAACAACACATTCTGAATGGCCGTCATGCCTTGAGGATAACCATGTGGAGCATTCTCTGCATTCTCTTGTAATTTGCTTTTAAAGGCTTCAAATATTAGATAATCATCTCTTCTCATGGTAATACCAATACCATGTACTCTTCACCTCTGTACACAGTTATCTTGCCTTTCACTTTTTCCAACCCTTCAATAGCTTCTTCAAAATCACCCCGAGGAAGCAATGAAGTTTTACCTGTATATAAATCCAGGTAGATAATAGTTTGTGCACTATCTTCTGCATCTTCTTCTTTATCTTCACTACCATCTTTCAACACCCTTACATCATCAGGAAACACAGCTATGGTACCATATTCATCTGTTTCACATTCATAGTAATCCCCCACATTCACATCACAGTTAAAAATAGTACCTTTGGCAAATCTCACCTCTTGCACTGTGCCACTCTTGTAACAATCCAGGCGCGTATCTTTCTTCAACTGCACTTTGATGGAACCATGGCCCAATTCCTCACCAGCACCTTCATATGCATCTTTGCGAGCTTTGTGATATTCTTGATCTGATAAACCTTCTGCTTCTTCTGCAGCTGGTTTGTCCACACCTGCTGCACCACGTGGGTTGATGAATGATTCAAATATCAATCGAGAATCTTTGTCCATATCATTTATTTATATTGCACATGCATGCTTTTACATTATAATATGCACATGCAACACAACAAACACAGGTATATCTGGTTAACCATGTTGGTCTTTTTGGTTGCATGCACCATTGCTTATGTGTGCATCACCCAAGACATGCATGCCACACCATCTGCACTGGTCACACCTGCACCGGTCATCACCAACACCACTGCACAATGCATGTTCACACACAACAACCCTGCCACCATATGTGATGCTGCATATGATGACCATTGGTACAGCAACGTGGGCATTGGCCACAATTGGAAGTCCAGATAAAATTTTTTTACGGAACCGGAACCTGCGGTTCTTGTGCATGAGGTTTTTGCCCTTTTTTCCGAAAAATTCAGTTGTCGGCCATAAATATAACATATGGCAACAGACTTTCAAGATCCTTACATTCCTTGTGATGCAACCAATCCCTGGCCCTTCTCTGCCACTGTGGTGGTGAGTGGTGTGAATGTGCCTCTGGCCACATTGCCTCTGGACACTTTTACCCCAGATGCTGCTGATGGTGACGTGGCCGTTTTTTATTCCAATGGAACCACTTTCTTGCAATATGAGATGAATGATGGTTGGTACTATGGCAATGGCAGTTATTCATTCTATTTGGCCACCAAATCTCGTAACATACCTGACAAATCAGCTGGTGCAGGATTGAGTGCCGGTTGGACACGTTACAGCAACACAGGCAATGTGGACATGTTCTCCATCAAAGCTGTGAATCTGCCTCGCACTGAATGGAATCGCCGCCGTTTGGTCAGCATGGGTTACTGATTCTTCCAAGCCACATAAGCACTTGCACACAACACCAGCCACACCAGGCCTTTGATCAGAAAAAACAACACAACTGCCACAATGGAACCTTGCACCATCTTCATGCATGCAACCACAGCTTCATGACACATGCAAATGCCATGGCCACAATTGCAATTATCAAACCAAAAGCCAATGCATTAGGCCGACTTCTCATCTCTACATTCTTCCACTTCAGCAGAGATGAGGTCACCTTTGGGATAGCTTGTTAACATCACACCTAACTCATGTTCATACTCTTTGACGAACTGAGCATAGTATTGCGAATATGTCATCATACGTCTTTATTTATGAAGACGTGATATTTTTTTTAAAAATGCAGCTGCAGCTGTTTACAATGACCCACCATGGTTGGGCATTTTTGGCTTGTGTATCAATGATGGATCATATTGTGGAGCAGCAACATAGCTGCCACTTTTCACTGTTTCCAACTGACGTGTGCGCTCTCTCAATTCACTGGAAGAAAAATCATGTTTTCTGGTGTGATAGTGCAAATCAATGCCATGATCCAGACAATATTGTTTGCCTGTGAAATCTCTGCCCACATATTCATCACTCAAGAAACGCACATGCATGGTTTGAGTCATGATGAGTTGCAACAAATCATATTCCGTGCTGTACACCAAAATTTCATCCACATACTTGCAAGCCTGCAATTGTATGTATCTTTCATATATGCTTTGCACTGGTTTGTTTTTCACCCCAGGACGGTCAATGGTGGGGTCCACTTGCAATGCCACTTTCAAATAATCACACAACTCCTTCTCCATCTTGAGCATGGTGACATGACCAGCATGAAGCAAATCAAAAGAACTGCAATTGAATCCTATTTTCATGCATTAATTAATATGCATTTAAAATAATGCAAATTCACACTTGCATGTTATCATGAATCACATATAATAATGACATGGCAAAGATCATTGGTCCCAATCGCAACAACAGCAATTCCAGCAACAAAGCTTTGGCCAAACAATTCAGAAATCGCACCATCAAACCCATTGTGCCCATGGGCACTCGACAAAAACCTTCTTACCGTGCCCGTCGTTCAGATTATGGCACCAAGCGCAGCTAAACACATGGACGTTTTTGACAAACACCAAATCATCAGCGTGGTGCATGTGGGTGCCAACGTGGGAGAAGAACTGGAAAAATATGTGACACGTGGTGTGAAGAATGTGATGTTTTTTGAGCCACGTCCTAGTGCTTTTGAACTGTTGGTAGAAAAGGCAGAACGATTCAAACCTTATTTTGCAAATTTAATTCTGCACAATTGTGCTCTGGGCACTCACAATGGAATCATTGACATGCATTTGGCCAGCAATGGTCAGAGCAGCAGCATTCTGAAACCCAAACTGCATCTAGAATCTCATCCAGAAATTCGTTTTGCTGGCACAGAACAAGTTAAAATTATTCGGGGTGATAGCATTGTGCCTCCAAATTTGTTCATTGATTTGTTGCATGTGGATGTGCAAGGATATGAACTGGAAGTGTTCAAAGGATTGGGCGATCGATTGAACCATGTGAGACTCATTGAAACAGAATCCAACATTCGAGAACTGTATGAAGGTTGTTCATTGGTTGAACAGGTGGACAATTACTTGCAACAATATGGATTCACTCGCACATTCACCCCAGACATGTCTCTTCATGGGTGGGGGGATTGCATTTACGAACGCTTACCTTAATCGCTTCCAACCCATCTTATCAAAGAAATCGCCATGCCAGAGCTTGTCTGCAGGCAAATCATAACAATATATTTCTTGAGCTCCATTTGCTTCAGCAAAAGTAGCCACCCACCAAGCAAAACTACCTGCGCCTACTATCACTTTCTCCACACCTCTGGCAAAATCAAACACTTCTGCAGGTGAGCAATTTAAAAATTGCAGATTGAATTTTTTCTTCAATATGTCTACCCATTCATGGTTTTCAAACTCTGCTGAAGCAGCCAGATAGCCTTGCACCGTTTGCGATTGTTCCAGAGCATTAATATAAAATTCCAATGTGCCTGAATCCAACCCTTCCAATTGAGCAAATCTCATGTGCACCAATGTGCCTTTCTTTTGCATCAAAGGTGTTGTAGGCATGAATACGTTTCTTATGTCTTGCTTGTAAGCATTCAGAAAATCTGATTGCTGAAAATAACCATCCACTACATAATTTGCATTTGATAAATTGACAATTTCTTTGTGATGATTTTTAACCCAATCATCATTTATCAAAACGCAATTGCTATCTGCAGCAGTATTTTGCCCTAAAAATTGTGGGTTGGTATGAAACAAATCATGAAAATTATGATATGTATAATTGTTATCTGCTCCTGTTGCCACTCTGGTTTCTTTTAGAACTGTGTTGGAGTATTTGGATATTATGGCTGCACACGCATGCTGTAACATTCTGTTACCAAGTCTGCCATGCCACACTGTGTTGATCACTTGTTAATTTAGAGTGTGGTTATTTTTTTTCAATTAATTTTCTGTATTTTTAGTAGCAATGTATTGAACAGCACACAGAGAAAAGTGGTATTGATGCAATTTTTATACAGCGAAAATTCAAACCAACATTGTTCACCTCCCTTGCCCAAAGATCTGCATAAGGTTATTATAACCTTGTGATTACCGAACAGTTTCATTATGCAGTTATTTATTAGGGCTTTCGTGTCAATACCCATCCTATGCAAGGACAATAATCATCGTTTTTATGATCCACATCAGAAATTGTTGGCCAAGTTTGCCAACTAGGATTTTGATTTTTAAACATTTTGGTAATGTAATCCACATTGCCCCATGTGCCACACTCCAGCAATTCAAAACCTGCAGCTGCACAACAATACAAAATACATGTAACAGTAATACCAGTATAAAAATGAAAAGGTTCTGCATGGCGTGTGTTGAGAACAGGCCAATTGGCATAAAAATAACCACCAGATTTCAAATGTTTGAAAATATTTTCTATGGACTGACGAACCTCCACAACGTGTTCAAGTATTTGTGTCAACCAAATTAAATCATAATCTTTGGTTTCCAAATCAAAATTCTGCACATCATTCTTACCAGTGGCACTATCGTAATTAATATCATCCCATTGTTCCATAGGAAAAATATGTTTCTCTACGTCATTGACCCCGCACCATGTGAGCAACTTACTACTCTTGATATTGTATTTCTTAACATAATGATGCAGATACAAGCTGGAGAAAACTCGAGGGGCATCTGTCTTGCTATAAAATTGCTTACCCTGTTCTGATAAAGAGTTTACAGATATATCTAGAGTAACATTCTCTTGTAATTTCTTCTTATAGAAATCAAAACAGCTATCCAGAAGCGTTGTATCCATACATAATTTTATATAACAACCCACGGAAAACCATAAATAAATAGTGAATAAAGACGCACATTATATATTTGAATCTTATAGCGGTAAAATTACTGAAGCAGCAGATGTTGCTGCCATTAAAAAAAGATATGATGATGGCATTACAGGCATTAACAATAGCGGGTTAAAGCCTGAAGAAATTGCTTCACTTAAAAAAAATCTGGCTCAAGAATGGCAAGCAGAAAAAGAAACTCTTGGTGCTGATGCCGGTAACGAGAATTTAAAAGAAATAGATGCAATGTTTGGAACTGGTACAACTCAACCTGTGTCTCCTGCACAACCTACAGCCCAGCCAACCTCCCCTATTGCCCCGGCAACACAAACTCCCATACCAACAGTAAGAGTGGGCCGTCCAGGTGATGTTACTCCTCGTCCACCTTCTACACCAGCACCAGCTTCAACTGTGCCTCCTGCACCTCCTACAATTGCAACACCTGGTGCACCAATACCATCTTATGACCCTAACATAAAATTAAGAACTGGAACGTATAGTGATGTGCCTGTTCCAACAACTCAAACACCTGTACCTGGCGTTAATGTACCTAAACCAGGTACAGTACAAACACCTGCACCAGCTGCAGCTGCAACTTCATCCACAACTATTGCACCAGCAGCAGCTGCAACTGCACCTGAACAGGTGCGCAAAGCTACTGCTGTCTCAACTACTCCTTACATTGACACAACAAAGGGCAGGCGATTAACCACCAGACGTTGATATGAAGTTTCAAGATCTAGTTCTATTAATCGAACAAGACACTGCTCAAGGCAATTGGTATGCACCACCTGGCACAGATGAAGTACCCACTCCTAATTTTGGTACTCTACAACCTGGTGATGGTACACCAGAAGAAACTATTGCAAACGTTCTCAATCACCTTATTAACCCTGTGCAAGTGGCAATAGATGCGTATGAATTAGGTAACTCTATTTACGATGCTTATAATAAATTTAAAGATGACCCAACAGCAGGCAATGCATTGGGACTGCTAGTTGCTGGTAGCCTAGGAGTAGTTTCAATTGCACCAGGAGGAAAAGCATCTAAAGCAGCTGTTGCAGAAGCTGAGAGGATTATGGCTGCCAAAGAAATGGTTGCTGCTGCTAAAACAGAAGTAGAACAAGTAAGAGCCCTAGCATCGCTCATGCATTACATGGAGGGAATAAAAGATACTTTTTCTGGTGTTAAGATTGATAACATAACAAAATCATTAGGTATGACCGCAGAACAAGCAGAAGAAATAAAGACTGCTCTTAAAGGCGCTATACCAGAAGCAGAGGCAGGCTTAAAAGATGCAGAAAAAGCCATAAAAGATACAAACCTTAAATCAAGCTATGAAGCGGCCGTAGATAGAATAGAAAAAAAATTACCTGTAACTGCTTCTCAAACAATTAATTGGGAAACAGAACCTTGGCTTTCAAAAACAGAGGATTTAGCTCGAGATCTTAACCGTATTGCCAAGACATCAAATGAGAGAGGAAAAGCGCTAGGTGAATTTTTAAAAGACCTGGAAGCCAATCCAGAGGTAGCAAACATAGCTAAAAAGAACGGACTAACACCTGAACAAATGAATTCGTTCATAGATTATTCGTATGGTGGAAAACCTGTATCTACACCAGTTGCAACACCCGGTGCTGGTTCTATTCCTCTACCTACTCCTGCACCAACGCCAGTGCCTGCTGCTATACCGGCTGCAACAAGTGCTAAGAAATACAGACCCACTACACCTGCACAACGTGCAAAAAACACTGAACTTTACAAAACAGTGACCAAAGCTAAAGCGGGGATACCTGCACCAGTCATGACACCAGGAGAGCAGACAATACTATCTTACTTAAAATCTAAGCCCACATCTAGCGGTAATAATGTAGCCAGTACAACTGCTATCGGTCTAACCATACAAACGTTTAAATGGTTAGGCTCTCTTACAAAAGATCAATACAACAAAATAGACCCTGAAACCAAAACATTAATTGCTAGTTTTGTTTTGGGTCTTCCGTCTGCCGCAATAGGCCTCGGTGCTGGTTATAATGCTGCTAATTCGGAGCCTGGCAGACAACTCAAAGCATTCCTATCCACTCCTGTTGGAGAGATATTCAAACCTTCACTACAACAACAATTAAAAACTCTTACAGACAAGCGCAACAAGTTAGCTCAAAGTCTTGGTAGTGCCGGCTGGAGACCAGAACAAGTGAAGCGACTAACTGCTTCTTTAGACTCTCAAATAAACAATCTTCAATCTCAACTAAGATAATTTTTTAAGCAAATAACAGGCTAGCTCTACAGAATATTTTACTGCAATAAGAAACAAAATCCAAAATGCTGCAATTGAGAGAACTATGACTTGACTCATTAAGCCTGGAATATAAAAAACTGTTCTTGTCAACTTATTATCTGAATGTTTCATCCTCAGCGGGTACAATATTAATGTTGCAAGGATGTTGTTCATATTTTTATTATGCAGGAAACCCTGAACAACACAAGCCATAGTTGTATTTCACAAAATTATTTATAATTAAATATGCAAATGAAACGTATAGAAGATGTAATTTTAGAGAATTCTTCAGAAACCAAGGCCAAGCTGTATCAGCCTGCAAAAAAGGCTTTTGAAGCACCAGACACTGGAGTGACCATCATAAAGCCTGCTGCTTATAGAGTAATAAAAGATTGTGCAGAAACCACTCTATTGTTCCTTCCTATTGAAATCTTTATCAAGTTTAAATCCCCTATTCAAGTGTTGAAGAGTAAGTTTGAAAGGGAGGCTGTCATAGATCTGTACAACCGCACAACAACAGATGCAGTGGCTAAGATATTGTATCAATTGATTCTTGATACATGTCCAAAATCAGTACCTCAACTATCACCAGTTAACCCGGCCAACATTGTCAATAGCAACTCTGATGACCCATACGGTGAATATGAATATGGCAACTCTGCACATGTTCAAGAGTCAAAAAGTTCAGTGGACCTCATCATTGCTACATATTGTTAAAATGCTGCAAAAATTTCTAGTAGATTGCTGGTTGATTTGGTCTAGAGCTATTGACCATCATGTAGGAATGACTGATGAAGAGCATCCTAAAATACCCAATTTAAAAGTACGTGATGCAAATATTAGTTTAATCATTCGCACTCTGATAGTAGTGATTAATTTTATTACATGTGGCTTTATTATTGCCAATGCCATTCATCATTGGTAGTTGAATAATATCAAATATAGTCTATAATAATCATATGGATGATAAGACCTTCCAACCCTATAATACCAGTGCCGGTACATATCAACCGTTCAACTATCTGTTCTATTACTGCCACAAGCACAATCAACAACCATATATATACAGGCCAAATCGTATTTTGTATAGCGACTCATGTCTTAAGAAATTGGATAGAAAATATAAAAAAATATTTGAATTAACATCCACTGTGAAATATAAAGGTGGCATCAAGAATATTACAAGTACGTATGCTTATGAGAAAGATAATATTTTAATTTATCTTGAGAGAGCAAAATTTCCTGATGATGAATATCCAGGTGAAGAATATGATATTGAATTGAATAGCCATCAAAATGATGCCTTGTCTGATTCTTTTGTGGTAACAGTGTTGTACACAGATGGGGCAGATTTAACTGAGATAATGAGTGATTTTACCGTTAAAAAAGAAGATAATAAAAATAACATATTTTTGATTATTGGTTCACCGGGAGATGGTTTTAGCTTAAAAGACTTTCAAACCAAACTACCAACCAAAGACATGGATTTGGAATTAAATTATGGAACTACTTTTATCAAGAAACATAAAACCATTATCAACAAGCTCAATACACAGAATAATTCTGGCTTGGTACTTTTGAATGGTCAACCGGGAACAGGCAAAACAACCTACATAAAATATTTAACAACACTACTCAATAAAAAAATTATATTTGTACCACCTTCCATGGCAGAGGGCATAACTGCTCCTACTTTTTTGCCTTTTTTAATGGAACATAAAAACTCTATTCTAGTAATAGAAGATGCAGAAAAGGTTATAGGCTCACGAGAATCTAGTGACACCAACAATGGTGTATCGAATATTCTTAACATGACTGATGGCATATTGGGCGATTGTTTGAATATTCAAATTATTGCCACATTGAACACTCACCGTGAAAGAATTGATACAGCTTTACTTCGCAAAGGAAGATTAATTGCCGAGCACGAGTTTGGAGAATTGCCTGTAGAATGTGTGGAGAAGCTCTTCAAGCACCTCGGCATCAAAGACAAGGCAGAAAAGCCAATGACACTAACTGACATCTATAACTACGAGACAGATAAAGAAGAGAAGAAAAACGAAAAGCCCATCAGAAGGATGGGCTTTTGCGCTGACATCGAAAACAAATAATACTATTTGTTCTTACGATTATTCTTTTCTTCTTGAATACGCTTACGCTCAGTGCGTGCAAATTTAATAATCTCTTGAAGGGCTTTGCGAGCTCTTGTACCAGCAGCATTATTACCACCCCAGAATTTTTCAGACTCTGCAGTGAAGGTTGTTACGATGTTAGTGAAGTTTTCTGTATTACTCATACAAGCATTTAACAGTTAGTAGTTAAAAATCAACTATATATTCTGGAAATAAAACATTATTAATAAAATTTAATGACTCTTCTTCACCAATATATGCAGATAAAGCCTTCTGCGTTTTGGTGTTTTTCTTTTGATTTACTGAATATTGATTTTGACCTGTAATGCTCAGCTTTAAATCGTCTTTATTCACCTCATGCTGATGAAACATAACATCGTATGCTGTATCTAGATAAGTCTGAAATAATGCCGTGCAATCAGTTGCAACAGCTTCAAATTGTTCTCCCGGTGCAACAGAGATAAATTCCTTAGAAAAGAACTCAGTCCATTCAGGCAGCTTTCTTGACAGTGGTTCATATTTCTTATGTACATCTATAATCCAATTTCTCAAGAACGGCACATCATAGGGGCTAGGTGTATAATCACAAAATACACCTGTCACTCTGCCGCCTAGAGCAATAATATCATACCCAAAAATAGGCAAATGTTTATAATAATGTGGGAAAAAGACACAATGTACAACCTCCACTTTATTATTATGTGCTTTGAAATATTCTAAATGACCATAGCGTATTGACGGGCTGGTATAAAGATGGTTGAGCCAATCACAATCATTTAATTTGCTTGAGTGACTCAAGTCTACCTTCTGTAAATTTTTATTGCAGAGTTTGTATAAATTATTATAAACGTCAATTAGTTGCAGCATAAACTCTATCCGCTAATGCATGATGCATATTATAAGATACATTTACTTGAGCTATAAAATCTGTTACATTTTCTTCTGTTAAATCTTTTTCCAATAACATTCTAACATCTTTTATGGATTGACGAACATTATTAAAATTATATTTTGCACCAAACCTTACATGTTTCTTTATCATCTGACCACCATACATATCTGCTAACCATCTGATGTACAATTCTGTTTTCTTTAAAAACAAAGATTTGTTGTAAAATAAATTGACCCAATCCTTAGATAAATTGCTATATTTTTCATCAGCCAAGTCAACAACTTTGCTATAATTTTCTATATCCTGCTCTATTAAGCGCGAGCGAATCAAATCCCCTGCCGTGTTAACATCAAAAAACATTTGCTCTACTGCTCTGTAAATGGGTAGCAAATTATTCAGATACACTGCATATTCCAAATCTGTAATATTGCCTTTTATTAGCTTGGAGATTAATGGATGACTTTCTATTCTATCGTGCTGAGACTTAGTTTCACGCTTAACTTGTTTTGCCAAAGGTGATGGGTTGTGCGCAGTAATTACATTAATAAGGTGAAATACATTCACCCAATTAATTAATCTTTAGTTCTTATTATTCCAGCGAAGCATACCAATCTTGCTACGTATTTTCAATAATTCCTTCATACTATTGCAAGCCGCTATTTTCTTTAAAATGCTCTTACTCTTACCACCACTGGCTACATATTTCTCTATAGTAAATGCTTTAAAATGCTCCAACTCATCCACATTATTATTTAGTCAGTTTTTATGCCGAATTTTATAAAGAAAAATACTTGAATTACTCTTAACATATATTATTATTAAAGAATGAAAGGAGGAAACAAAATGACAATCGATTATAGTAATAAAGATCTGCGACCGAAGACCTTCTTCGTCAAGATTGAACGCAGCCGTAATGGCCAGTTCACAGTTAAGCGCGCCAAGGTTCTCGAGCAAGCTAACCAGCATGCTCGCTCCATTCGCCGTGTTGATGCCCGTGATCTCACTCGCGCCATTCGCAAGAATGGTTTGAGCGTTGCTTAATTCCTCCGCTGCGACGGTTATCGCAGATAACAAATACCGAGCTACGGCTCGGTATTTTTATTTCTAGAAATAATTCAAAAAAATCATTTGACTTTATAATCAAGAATGATATATATAAAATATGGCAGCAGCACCAGCAGCAAAAGTAACCAATACACCAGGATTTAGAACATCTAGGCCTCGTGCTCGGTTTGTGATTGTCAATGGGGAGAAGGTGGTGGTAAGACCTATTCTATATGCTGGTAAGCATGAAGGACATGGAACATATATTGCTGGCAAAGCAAATGACGAGACAGTGTGTGACAAAAACGGCAAACCATTACCTTTCAGACAAATTGGAGTTGCAGAGTTTATTTGAGTTGCTCTTTTTTATATTTCATTTATTATAAATAGTATAGTTCTTTCACATTGGGGCTGTATCGGACTCGATTGAACCGAGGAAATCGATATGCAAGTACCGGGGCATGCCGGTTTATCAATAGCAATCATATTAAATGCCGAAGATAACTTCGACATGGCCATGAGTCTCGAAGAGGCTAATGCAGTTCTTGCAGCAGCTGGCTTTGTTGATTCAGAAGCCGAACTCGAGCTAGTTTAAGCTCGATCGTTCTACTGTAGATTAAGGCTTGTAAGGTAGAGCGTGTTACTAGCTTTCATATAATCTGGGTTATAACAATTAATAGATTATATGTATAAAATTGTTATTAGTAGGGGCTTTTTGTTTGGTTTAATCCCTATGAAAATTCAACTAAAATAAACTTGTAGTATTTGAGATGGATTCTTTTCAAGACGTGGGTTCAATTCCCACCAGCTCCAAGCCTAAATATAGAATATGGCCGTATTACCTATTAATGATTTAAAGAACGCATTTGCTACTGGAGATACTCCCTCGGGAAGTGATTTTGTCAATTTAATTGATACAACTTGTGCACTCCCTTCTGCAACTAATTTAGGCTCAACATATACCACGGGTCTCACTCTTGTACAAGGTTCAACAGCAATACCAGTCACCATTGATGGGGTTACATATTACTTACCTGTATATACAACAGCAGCAGTAACACCTGATCAGACTGCCTATACAAATACTGTGCGACAAACATATCCTAATGCTGTTCTAGCAGAAACTTTTGGTGACAGATGTGCAACGTTTATAGAGAGTCTGTGTGGGTACCCTGCAAGTGATGTGGTGACAGCTGCTTGTATCTGTTCAGACGATAAGAACGCTCCTATATTTCCAAATAATACGTTTGGTCAATACCCAACATCTTTGCAACAATTTTCAGGGCCATTCTTTGCTGGTGGCATTGGCGGTTATCCTTTCCCAGGCATTGTGGGTCTTTTTGCTTGGATGAGTCATGTTACAGAGACAGGTGCATTGTTCATATATGTGCACCCGCACATTGGCATAACCAAAAGCGGTCAGGTTGGATTCATGAAGCGCAGAGGGCAAGGTGGCAATCTCAGCCAAACTTGCGGTGCTGTTAATGCAGCTCAAGCTAGAATTGTAGGCACACTAAGTGCTGTTGCACCTACATTTGGACCCGGTCAAGAGTTTAGTCAAAATGATTTCCAACAATATACTCTTGTTAATACCCTTTGGAGCAATTATACAACTAGAAGTGCTCTAACTGCAGCTTCACCTGCACTTGGTGGGTCATATGGTCAAAGAATGAAAATAGCAACAGATGCCATAAGAGATGCAGCTGGTAGTGTGGTTGAAACTATACTGCCTATTTCCTACAATGCATTTTTCCAAGGTGAAAATACAACTGATGTATTTGTACATGTTGGTACTTTTGTAAATGTGGACGATGGTTATGGTGCTTATGTTGATACTACAAGCTTTAAAAAATATAATCCCGTAACACAAACATTTACAACACTAACAAACGCCTTCACAGCTACATTTGCTTAAATTACTACTTGATAAGTGGACAGTAGGCCATAAACTATATTAATGGCGTTTTCACAGTTATGGTTCAATAATGCTGCTCCTATATATGGAAGAATTTTATCAGAATTTAGTGATAAAGACAATTTACATTTTCTTGAAATAGGATGTTTTGAAGGCCTGTCAACAACATTTTTTCTTAAGAATTTCTTAACCAAACCAAACTCTGATATTACAGTTGTAGATTCTTTTATAGGAGGTCGAGAGCACGATTGGCTGGATTTATCAAAGCTAATAAACACCTTCAAAGAGAATACAAAATTTGCTGAAGAAAAAGTAAAAATATTTCAAGGGCTTAGTTCTGATGTTCTGCTCAATCCAGATGTCAGAAAAGTACAATATGACTTTATACACATTGATGGGGGTCATGAATCTCGAGAAGTAATAGAAGACGCTGTGTTGTCGTTTCCTCTATTAAAAGAAGGTGGTATAATGATATTTGATGACTATCTTTGGGAAACACATTTACCAGAATTCTTGATACCCAAACATTCTATAGACAGTTTTTTGTGTTCCCATCAATTGTATCTAGAGATTATTCAAAGAGAATATCAAGTCGCGATAAGAAAAGTTCCAAGAAAAGAATAATTATTCTTCTGCTATAGGCAAGACACCTCTATACTCTTCTGTAGATTTGTAGAACTTTGAAGAATCAAATGTCCCGTTAATTATTTGATTGCATCTTTCTTCAAATAATTGCGCATTAGTTCCAAAGCGAGATTGATACAAGTGGTATATGAGATCATTATCATAGACAGTACCAATACCATAATAACCAGAACCAGATAGTCTCCAGATACCCTCTCTGGGCACTCGCTCAAATTTAGTCGGCAACCAATAGCGGTATGGTAGCAGCTGCTTTTCTGCATGTCTGGTTAATTCTTGATTAGTATCTGATATTGTATTGTTGAGAGTAGATGGAGCACCTATCTTATGAAACATATCTTTACTAATAAAGAAAAACGCCGGTGAAGCAAATATATGATACCGTTCTCTAATGCAATTTGTAGCTTGAGCTGGTCCTACCAAATATCCTTTCTTGACTAAATCTAAAGACTGTCTCAGCGCATCTTTTTTAATTGGTACACAATCAATATCTAAAAAACCATATACATCCGGCTCAGTGTACGTCTTATAAATTCGATCCATCCATTCACCATGTTGAGTGTTTTCGTAAAAATAAGTGACCGGTATTCCAAAATGTTCAGTCACTTTCTTATGAGACTCAACAATTCGAGAATCAATATTGTCCCACACCAGACAAGAGATAAGAACTTTCATTAAACAATTATTATATTCTGCAAATATTTGAAAGCAAGATTGATTAATGGTTCATTTAGATTAAAATATTCAGAATCATGATAGATAAAGTGTTTATTGTGCACTATACCAAGCTTAAAGAGCGTAAGAGCAATATACTATCATATATCAACAAATTCAATACACCCTATAGTTTTATTGAAGACTATGACCAAGAAGTGCTAAATCAAGATATATTGTCAAAATTTTATTTGCCAGAAAAAATACATTGGGACAATAAAGTGAGCCCTATATGGGATGTTCTTACTCATTCTTTTAGACATTTAAATATTGCAGAAATTTCTTGTACTATTAAGCATTTATTAGCTGTTAAGCGGGTTGCCGAAGAGTGTACTACAGCGGGATTAATTCTTGAAGATGATTGCATGCCTATTAGTGAAAATTTCTATGAACAAATGCTGGAGTTAATTAGAAAGTTACCCAGCGATTGGGATGTAATATTTTTTGGTGAAGGTTGTGGTAATGCGTTTATAGATAGAAATATATCAAGTCGCAATCTTGAACGCAAAGATGGTTATTGTAAAGCAGTTCACCCAGCTACAAATTGTGCAGAAGCATATTTGGTTAAAGCTAATGTGGCAGAGAAATTATACAAAGAATCTCTACCGTTTCAATTGGTGAGCGATTGGGAGCTGGCTAGTAGTTTTTATAAATTGAATCTAAACATATATTGGGCCGTACCACCAATCTTTAATCAAGGCTCAAAAAATGGTACTTTTGATTCAACTCTAAGATAACTGCTTCCACTTGTCCACATTCCAAGGCTGATGACCCGCGAAGTGTCTAATTATAACGTCTTTTTCTTGTACTTTATTAATATTAAAACGGTCTTGAGAATCATAATCGTGTGTAGTGTTCCACGTTGATGGCAACGGTTCAACATGCTGCTGCAATTCTTGTAAAGAATAAACAGTATCCTCTGTTTGATGAGAATGAAAGCCAAGGTTAGGCAACTCAAAGAAAGGCGTCCAGCTATGCCGCTGTATACCTGCTAGAGAGTACCAAGAGGCTTGCTCTCTAAAGTTCTGCCAAAAACTACTAATAGTATTGCTTGTTGGCTCCAAGGTATCCACATTGTTGAGCTTGCGATATCTTTCTTCACTTAAAATATTTTTAATTAATTTTCTTGACCACTCATTAATAGTAACAGAATAATTACCCATACAATGGGTATTACCGCAATCAATAGAATAAGAAAAAGATTTACCACTCACATAAGGCTTGTTCATCTTCACAATATACATGTCTGCATCTAGATGCGTGACTATATCGCCATCTTGTACTTTGCCTGAGTCAATTGCTTCATTTAATATTGTAAACTTCCACCATGTCGGGTTTCCACGAAAAATAGGCAAATGAGAATCATTACGAACTTCAATGTACTTGAATCCATGAGCATTGCAGTACTCTTTATTTCTAGGAGAAATTTTTGTATCAAAATCCACCATGCGGTGATCATTATAACGGGCTATTACAAATAAAAATTTCTTCATTGTATTGTTTTTAATATTGTCAGAATTTGTTTACACATACCCTCTAGTGTGAAATATAATTTATAAACCTGTTTTGCTTTTTCTAGCATCCTCTGTTGTTTTTCTTCAGATATACCATTCAATACTGTTTTTAAATTTGAAATATCGTTAATATGCAATAGTACACAAAAATCGTTCCAATTAATTTCAGATTTAAATGGTAAAAATTCTTTATCATACACAAAAACAGGAATACTATTCAACTGAATAGCTTCATACAGTCTAAAGCTCTGCAAACCATAACCCCTGGGACACAAAGTGAATCTAGATCTTTGAGTAATATCAAAGAACTCAACCAATCTATCATTTGCTATAACCCTATCCCATGCTCTTTTTTCTGTAAAATAAAAATCTTTATCACCAGAATAATACTCATATAATTTTATTCTACATGCATATTTCTCTGTATCGTTTAATGTACCAACAAATGAACAAAATATATCTTTAGGTTGGTCGTGAATATACTTTGACGGTATAGGGGAACATATAAGGGGAATAGGAATACCTTCTTTATTTCCACCAGCAACAAAATTTATAGTATCTGGCGGAAGAGTTTGTTGTATACCATCATCAAATTGACACACTGTAAAATAATTACCAGCAGGGAGACAATCTACATATGATTGTACAATATTATTAGGTATACCATTGATATATAGATTGGTCCAAAAGATAGGAATAAGAACTTTATTTAACGCATCAAATTTTGATCTGTTATTTAGATAAAAATTATAAAAATATTCTTCAATATAAGATCCATTATGATATGGTGGGTAAGGTGGGTAATTAGCTACCGGTCTTAAAGCCTTAAAATCAAGTACCATAAACCTTTTTCTTAACAATATCGAGAAGAGCTATTTTATTATCAATACCTGCTGTCCAATTTGCATGATGAATGAGAATATTTTTTGGTAGTTCAAAGTCTAATGCCTCTTTGCTAATACCTGTAGCACGTTCTTCAGGAGTACTATGATCATAAACTGGCTTCCACCCACCCCTGCATGCTCCTGTTATTGGACTGCGTGATGCAGCAACATGCCCATAGGTCCAATATCTGTCTGGTAGGAACGCCCATTTAACTGCTATGGCTGGAAACGAAGCAATGTTTTGAAGCAAGTAATTGGCCAGTACTTGCTCTTGACTAAAATCTTTTGAATCCAAATTGCCTAAAATTGTCTTGAAGAAACTTCTTGTTGCTTGTTATTACGCACCGCAAAGAAACCTGTATTGACACCACCAATAACATCATTCTGCCAAGCTATATCTAGATTTTGCATTCGTTCAACAATATCATCATAAAAATCTCCAAAAAATTGAATATCTGGATCTATGAACATAAAGATTTCATCATCTCTGCACTCCTGTACTTTCTCATAGAAGCACGTAGACTTATCTCTCATTGTTTCTTTCCAGCCTTCAGTTTCAAAGTGAGCTGTTTTGCAATGTTGCGGCCTGTGCAAAACAGTCAATTCTATTTCCTTTCGAAAAGGAAAAGTAGGCATAAAGTATTCAGTTAAAAATCTTTTATGAGAGTCTGTAAACAGAGTAAACGCCTTTATCTTCACCAATTTATTATATGTAAAATATTGTTGATTTCAACGGACAAACGGATAAAATTATATAAATGTTTCCAGTATACAACTTTTTAGATAGTGTATCAATTTTAAATAACTTAATAAAGTCTAATAAACCTGTATTAATTGGAAAAATTGGCTCAGCCGAATTACAAATGATGTATGCATATCTGCATGCACAGCATCATAAAACGTCACCATCTTGGGGGGCTAGACTGGAAAGAGACATCGATGTTGTGGCAGGTGTGTTCCCGCGCTCTGAACAAAGCAGAATAGATTTTTGTAATTATTATGTAAAATGCTTACCTAATGCTGATGCTCTAGCCCCATGGAACGATGGGTTAATAGATTTTGAAAAAAAACTTATCAAGAGCAACAACTACAATTGTGAATTAGTCGATCTGTGTGCTTTGGAACCTTTCTATAGTGGCTCACCATGGAGCAAGCATCTTAAAGGTAAGAATGTACTAGTAATATCTTGTTTCGAAGAATCTATCCAATACCAATATAAAAATAAAAATAAAATATGGAGCAATACAGATATTCTACCAGAATTTAAATTAATTACTATCAAGCACCCATCAAGCAAAAGCATTAGTGATAATAACCCTTTTAATACATGGAAAGATATGGTAGATAACGTGCTCGAACAAATGAGTAAAATTAACTATGATGTTTTATTGGTAGGTGCTGGCGCTGCTTCAATACCGTACGCAAACTTTGCAAAACAAAACGGTAAACAAGGTATACACCTAGGCGGCGGGTTACAAATTCTTTTCGGTATTAAAGGCGCAAGATGGGACAACATGGACAAGATAAATTGCTTCTTCAATGAATATTGGACGAGACCCCAACCTCATGAAATCCCAACAAAACACAAGGAGGCTGAAAATGGTTGCTACTGGTAATACAACTGTTGATGGTAATAATTTCATTAGACACCATTTAAAGCATAACAAGCTTTTTGCCGCTGGTAAGATAGGTGTAACTGAAGCTAAAATCCTATACAGCTATTTTGCGTATAAAAAACCAGAAGAACACTCTTTTCACGAAGGATATATCAATTCAGGTATTTTTCCCAAGACCCAGGAAACGTTTCAGAACTTTTGTACCACTTACTTAGATTCTATTAAATGTCTCGATATAGCTCCCAGGTGGTGCAAATGTGTGGAAGTTTTTGAAGCAGAATTATACAATCAAATTAATCCTAAATGTTACAATACACCATTGCAAGACTTAGAGCCTTATTATTTCGATAATCCTTGGACTGATTTCTTAGAAAATAAAACTGTGCTTGTAGTATCTCCATTTGCTAAGTCTATAGAACAGCAGTACAAACATTTGGATAAAATATGGAAAGGCAAGATAAAAAACAATTTTGAATTGAAAACTATTCGCTTTCCTTTTAGTGTAGGCATTTCTGCGGAAATGGAGAATTGGAAAAATTATAACTCTTGTTTGAACCACTTTAAGTCAGAAATTAATAAACATACTTTTGATTTCTGCATTCTTGGTGTAGGGGCTTATTCGCTACCACTGTGCCAGCATGTTAAATCCATGGGAAAATCGAGCATACATTTGGGTGGATCAACTCAAATACTATTTGGTATAATGGGTAAAAGGTGGCTAGAGAATGATAGGATTAACAAATATGTTAGCGATTACTGGCGAAGACCTCTACCAGAAGAGATGCCTACAAGACGTGAGATTAATGAAGGTGCTTGTTATTGGTAGGATTTGTAATTATTACTAAACCAATTATCATTGAAATATTGCTTCTCTAAGTCCAGTTCATTTTCATGTGGTGTGCAATAATTGGCTTCCGGTCTTGTTAACAACACACTAAACAAGTAATTGTGCCACATATCTACATCAAATTTAGATGGCTTCCAATATAGAGAAAAGTTATGATCACGCTCTGCAGAATCTGCATGAGAATCATCACCATGTATGATATGAAATGTTGGTGCTGGCCATTTGTTGCACAAAGTAGAATTACCATACCGCATACACAGAGTTGCATAGTGCACATCCCAACATGGGTGACCCAATATGTAATTAGGAAAACTATGTTTGTGCGTCTTCCACCAGCTTGATTTAATGGCAAACGTATCAAACCCAGCAACTTGATAATGTTCATTAACAATTGTATCGCCTAGGGATTCAATATCTTTAATTGCTAGTCTTGATGATGGGTAACAATCATAATCTGTCTGAAGTATAAAATCTATGTATCTATTGGAAATAATGATATCATCATTTGTAAAGATAAAATAATCATAACTGTCGAGTTCTGATAATTTAGTAAATATTTCATTCATGATTGGTAGAGTCTTTTTTGACTCTCTTTTAATATAGTTTCGACTATTATCAACAAGACATCTCAAAGTCGGAATATCTTTATGTATTCTACCCTTAATAGTATCATCTACAAATTGTATATTGAACAAATCTATATTATCTGGGTATTTGGCCTTAAGACGCAAATAGGATTCAATAGATAGATCTGTGCGTTTATTTGTACCAAATAAATTAATACCCAGAGCTATTTTTTTATTTTGTAACATAAAATTGTGTACCTTTCAAATCACTTAACTTGGTACCTCCACAATAGCTAATTGCAGAAGAGAGGTCTTGTCTAATTTCTTCGAGCTTTTCCATGTACGTCATAGTATTTTGAGGTATACGTTTTAATGTTCCTTCTATATGCACATGCTCTGTTTTATTGTGTTTAGAGGCTGATCCAAAGTATAGCTTATAAGCTTGCCCATCTGCATCATGGAAGACGTCTGAGGGACTATCACTACATTCTGCAAACAATGAGCCACACATAACCATATCTGCTCCAGCTGCAATTGCTTTGGCTATATCACCATTACATTTAATACCACCATCAGCAATAATAGGTATGCCTACACGACCATCAGCAACCCCCTGCACACAGGTAAACATAGGCATGGTGAACCCTGTCTTATCTTTAGTTGTACATGCATTGCCCTGGCCAATGCCTACCTTCACGGCATTCGCACCGGCATTACGTAAGTCAAATGCAGCCGCAGCCGTAGCCACATTACCAGCAATTAAAAACGTGTTCGGTAACATATCTTTAATATATTTTACCATGTCTAATGTTTGTAATGAATGACCGTGTGCAATATCAATAGTGATAAATT
>Ga0136644_10000987_pt1 | contig 22678 bp, 16 predicted proteins | sample C_130820_EF_Meta_FD_94780 | JGI IMG/M metagenome (GOLD analysis project Ga0136644, IMG submission 94780) | Freshwater microbial communities from Lake Croche, Canada to study carbon cycling - C_130820_EF_MetaG (v2) (version 2) | ecosystem: Environmental > Aquatic > Freshwater > Lake | place... | reverse complement strand
TGAGCGCCTCGCAAGACTCCCGCTCGCCGACCGAGAGTTCGCCTCCGAGCCGTGCCAGCGCCGGAAAGGCACCCGCTCCGCTGCCGTCATCCACCACGAGATCGACACGTTGCGGACCGATCTCGTCTTCGAGCGCGATTCGCAGCCGCTGCGTCAATCGGTAGACGTCTCCGGGAAATTCGTGGCGATCAAAGCCATGGGCGACACGACCCTCGTGGCGGCAAGAAACACGTATTTCCTCCGAATCATACCACGGCGTCCTCGATGTTGACGCAGGCCGCGAGGCGAACGTCATAGCGCCGGAAACGGCCGCTCGCGGGTCGCCTGCACCGCGGGCAGCAGGAGCCCGATGATCGCAATCACGCCCAAAGCTCCACGAGCGTAAAGCCGCTGCGGGAACGGGTGCAGGGCGTTGTGTTCATCTGAGTAGCCGTGTGCGAGTCGAGCGCGAGGGTGCGCACGAAGCGCTCAGCGGCCCGGCCAGATGGCGGCCAGGGCCAGCGTCGCGGCGAGGCCCACGCACCCCTCGATCGCCACCATCGCCGACGCCGAACGCAGCGTCTGCACCTCGTTCATGCCGCTCATCCGCGCCACCACCCAGAAGCCGCTGTCGTTCATCCACATCCCCACCTTCGATCCGCAGCCGATCGCGATGGCGACGTAGACGGGGTGGATCGCCCCGCCGCCCGCGGTCAGGAGCGGCGCCATCACGCCGGCCGCCGTGATCATCGCCACCGTGGCCGACCCCTGCGCCACGCGGATGAGCGCCGTCACCAGCCAGGCGACGGGAACGAGGGCGAGCCCCTCGCCGGCGACGAGGCCCCGTGAGAGTTCGGCGAGCCCCGCCTGGCGCAGCGTGGCCCCCAGGGCCCCGCCCGCCCCGATCACGAGGATGATCGAACCGGCCTCCATCACCGCCTCACCGAGCGTCGTCCGCAGCCTGTCGAGACCGCCGCCCGACGCAACCTGCACGGCGATCGCCGCGAGGGCCGCGATGGCGAGCGCGACATTCTTCTCGCCGACGACGCGGAGCAGGGCGGCGGCAGCCGACGGGAGCGCGTGGGGCGCCGCGTGCGCGATCGACTCGAGGCTGATGAGCACGATCGGCAACAGGATCGGGAGGAGCGCCGCCCAGAGCGGCGGCATGCCCGTGCGCCCGGCCGCCGCCGGACCGGCATCGGTCTCCCGCGGCGCCGGCGGCGCGAGCGGCCAGCGCAGGTCGGCCCACCGGGCGTAGGCGTAGCCCGCGAGCGCCGCGACGATGCCCACGACGAGCCCCACGCCGATCATCGTCGCCATGTCGACGCCGAGCGCGTCGGCCACGAACAGCGGCCCGGGCGTGGGCGGCACGAGCGAGTGGGTCATCGTGGCCCCGGCCACGATCGCGAGCACCCCGAGCAGGTAGCCGCGGCCCGTCCGCTCCCATGCCGCCCGCGCGAGCGGCAGCAGGAGATAGAAGACCGTCTCGGCGAACATCGGGATCCCGAGCACGAAGCCCGCGAGCAGGAGCGCGAGCGGCGTGTTCCGCTCGCCCACGAGCCGCTGGATCGACTCGACGATCCGCCGCGCCCCCCCCGCCGCGGCGAGGCACGCGCCGAGGATCGAGGCCAGCGCGATCACGATGCCGACGTCGAGCGCGGTCTTGCCGAACCCCTGGGCCACGATCTCGCCGGCGGAGGTCTCCGCGCCGGGGCCGCGGGGCGTGAGCAGGGCCACCGCGAACGCCGCGGTGATCAGCACGACGAACGGGTGGAGCCGCAGCGCGAGCACGCCGCCGATCACGATCAGGAGCGCGACGGCGAGCAGGCCGAGGGGCGTCATACCGGCGGCATCCTTGTGGCTCGAGGGGCGGGGCTTACAATCGCCGCCATTCCCTGCGGATTCTCGCGACCTGCCCGGCGGTGTCCATGGCCGACACGCATTCCCCCCGACGTCTCGCCGTGCGCGACCTGCGGTCGCAGCGCTGGTTCGCCCCCGACGACCTCCGCTCGTTCGGCCACCGCAGCCGGCTGCGGCAGATGGGCCATGCGGCCGACGAGGCCGAGGGCCGGCCCGTGATCGCGATCCTCAACTCGTGGAGCGACCTGAGCCAGTGCCACACGCACTTTCCCGAGCGGGTGGCCGAGGTGAAGCGGGGCGTGTGGCAGGCGGGCGGGTTTCCGCTGGAGATCCCCGTGCTCGCCGTCTCCGAGATGTTCATGAAGCCCACGGCGATGTTCTATCGCAACCTCCTCGCGCTCGAGGTCGAGGAGGTGCTGCGGAGCCATCCGGTGGACGGCGCCGTGCTCATGGGCGGCTGCGACAAGACCGTGCCCGGGCTGCTCATGGGCGCGATCACGATGGACCTGCCGGCGATCTTCCTGCCCGCGGGACCGATGCTCGCCGGCCGGCACGGCCAGGAGCGGCTCGGCAGCGGCACCGACGTGTGGAAATACTGGGCGCAGCGGCAGGCCGGCTGCCTCGACGAGTGCGTGTGGCGGCAGCTCGAGGAGGGCATCGCCCGCTCGGCCGGCACCTGCATGACGATGGGCACCGCCTCCACGCTCGCGAGCCTCGTCGAGACGCTGGGGCTGATGCTGCCGGGGGCGGCCACGATTCCCGCCGTGCACTCCGCACACTCCCGGATGGCAGCCGCGTGCGGCCGGCGGATCGTGGAGATGGTGTGGGAGGACCTGCGGCCGTCGCGCATCCTGTCGCCCGCCGCGTTCGACAACGCGATCGTGGCCGACATGGCGCTCGCCGGCTCGACCAACGCGATCGTGCACCTGCTCGCGCTCGCCGGCAGGGCGGGGGTGCCGCTCACGCTCGACCGGTTCGACGAGCTCTCGCGCACCACGCCCGTGATCGCCAACCTGCGGCCGGCCGGCGAATACCTGATGGAGGACTTCCACGACGCGGGGGGCGTGCCGGCGCTGCTCGCGCGGCTCGCGCCGCTTCTCGACCTCTCCTGCCCGACCGTGACGGGAAAGACGCTCGGCGAGAACATCGCCGGCGCCGAAGTGATCGACGACCGCGTCATCCACCCGCTCGACGAGCCGCTCGCCCGGGCCGGCGGCACGTTCGTGCTGCGCGGCAACCTCGCCCCCGACGGCTGCGTGATCAAGCCGACGGCGGCCGAGCCGCGGCTGCTCGCGCACACCGGCCGCGCGGTCGTGTTCGACTCCTACCCCGACCTGAAGGCCCGGATCGATGATCCCGCCTCCGGCATCACCGCCGACGACGTGCTCGTGCTGCGCAACGCCGGCCCGCAGGGCGCCCCCGGCATGCCCGAGTGGGGCATGCTCCCGATCCCGAAGCCGCTGCTCGAGCAGGGCGTGCGCGACATGGTGCGGATCTCCGACGCGCGGATGAGCGGCACGAGCTACGGGACGTGCGTGCTCCACGTGGCCCCCGAGGCGGCCGTGGGAGGTCCGCTCGCCGCGGTGCGGACCGGCGACCGGATCAGGCTCGACGTCGAGGGCCGGCGGCTCGACCTGCTCGTGGACGACGCCGAGATCGCCCGCCGGCTCGCCGCCCGCCAGCCCGCCGAACCCCGCTTCTCCCGCGGCTACGGAAAACTGTTCGTCGACGAGGTGACGCAGGCGAATCACGGCTGCGACTTCCGCTTCCTCGAACGCGGCGGCCCCACGCCCGAACCCGACATTTTCTGAAGAAGGACGTGTGCTCCCATGGAATCCTGCCCAGCGCTCACCGCCGCCCACTTCACCCGGTCCGTGATGGCCGTGCCGCCGCTCGCCCGCTCCGCGGCGGGCGCGATCGACCGGGTGGAGAACGAGAAACTGATCCGCCATCTCGAAGCGGGGGGCGTGTCACTTCTGCTCTACGGTGGCAATGCCAACCTCTACCACCTCGGGCTCGACGAATACGAGCCGCTGCTCGCGATGCTCGCCGCGTCCGCCGGCCCGCAGACGCTCGTCGTGCCATCGGCGGGGCCCACGTTCGGCCTGATGATGGAGCAGGCGAAGACGATCCGCCGGCACCGCTTCCAGACGGTGATGGTGCTGCCACAGCAGGGCATCACGACGAGCGCGGGCGTGGCCACCGGCATCCGCCGGTTCGTGGAAGCGGCGGGGCTGCCGGCCCTCCTCTACATCAAGCACGACGGCTACATCGAACCGGCGGACGCGGCCCGGCTCTGCCGCGACGGGCTCGTGAGCGCGATCAAGTACGCGACGGTGCGGCCCGACCCGGCCCACGATCCCTATCTCCGCGAACTCGTGACGCTCATCGACCCCGCCACGATCATCAGCGGCATCGGCGAGCAGCCGGCGATCGTCCACCTGCGCGACTTCGGCCTCGGCGGCTTCACCACCGGCTGCGGCTGCGTGGCCCCGCGGCTCTCGCAGGCGATGCTGGCCGCGATCCACCGGCGCGACTGGGCCGGGGCCGAACGGATTCGCGGCATCTTCGAGCCGCTCGAAAACCTGCGCAACGCGATCAGCCCGATCCGCGTGCTCCACGAGGCGGTGGCCGCGGCCGGCATCGCGGCCACCGGGCCGCTGCAGCCGCTGCTCGACAACGTCGAGGAACCGCACCGGCCCGCGATCGCCGCCGCAGCCCGCGCCCTCCTGGCCACCGATGGAGCACACACCGCATGAACGACGCTCCCCCGATCCTCGTGGCCGGCTCGTGGCGCTCCGCCACCGTTGCCGGTTCCTACCGGGCGTTCGATCCCGCCACGGGACAGGCCCACGGCGGCGCGTGGCCCGTGAGCGGCTGGGCCGACGTCGACGCCGCGCTCGACGCCGCCGCGGCCGCCGCCCGCCACCTCGCCACGCTCCCGGACGAAGCGCGGGCGGACTTTCTCGAACGCTACGCGGCTCGCCTCGCGGCCCGCTCCGAAGAACTCGTCGCCGCGGCCCACGCCGAGACGGGGCTCGCGGTGAAGCCGCGGCTGGCCGACGTCGAACTGCCGCGGATGCTCGACCAGATCCGGCAGGCCGCCACCGCCGCCCGCGAGGGCACGTGGCGGATGGCGATGATCGACACCGCGCGGAACATTCGCTCGGCCGCGTTCGGCCTGGGGCCGGTGGTCGTGTTTCCACCGGGGAACTTTCCGCTCGCCTACGGCGCCATCACCGGCGGCGACTTCGCGGCGGCGATCGCGGCCGGGAACCCCGTGATCGCGAAGGCGCATCCCGGCTGCCCGTCGGTGTCGCTCCTGGCGGCCCGCGAGGCGGTCGAGGCCCTCGGCGAAGCCGGACTCCCGCCGGCCACGGTGCAGCTGTTGCACGGCGTCGCACCGGCCGACGGCGAGCGGCTCGTGGCCGATCCCCGCGTGGGCGCGACGGGGTTCACCGGCGGCCACGAGGCCGGAAAGAAGCTCTTCGCGGCGGCCTCGGCCGCGGGCCGCGTGATCTGGGTGGAGATGGGCAGCCTGAACCCGGTCGTGCTCCTGCCCGGCGCCGTCGCCGAACGCGGGGCGGCGATCGCCGACGAACTCACGGCGAGCGTGACCGGCTCGGCGGGGCAGTTCTGCACGAAGCCGGGGCTCGCGTTCCTCGTGGACGACACTGCGGGGCGGGCATTCGTCGCGACGCTCGTCGAGAAATTTTCAGCCGTCGGGGAGCAGGTTCTGCTCGGGCCGGTGGGCCTCGAACGGCTCGCGGGCGGAATCGGGCGGCTGCGGGCTGCAGGGGCCAGGCTGCTCGTGGGGGCGACGGGCGCTGCGCCGCCCACTGGCTGCCGTCATGCCGCGACGCTGCTCGAAGTGTCGGCTGAGGAACTGCTCGCGCGGCCCGATTCACTGCTCGTCGAGGCGTTCGGCAACGCCACGGTGCTCGTGCGGGCCGCGTCACTCGACGAGCTGGCGCGGGCCCTGGCGCTCGTGCCGGGCGCCCTCGGCGCGAGCCTCTACCTCGCGAAGGATGGCCGCGACGACGTGCACGCGGAGACGATCCAGCCGCTGCTCGCGGCCCGCACCGGGAGGATCATCGAAAACCGGATGCCCACCGGCCTGGCCGTCACGCCGCCGATGCAGCACGGCGGCCCGTGGCCGTCGGCGGCGCCGCCGTTCTTCTCGGCCGTGGGCATGCCGTGGTCGCTCCTGCGATTCGCGCGGCGGCTGTGCTTCGACGGGGTTTCACCCGCGCGGCTTCCGGAGTGCCTGCGCGACGTTGCGCCCGCCGGCCGCCCGTGGCGATACGTCGATCACACGTGGCAGCGCGGCTGACGACGCGGCCTACCGCCCCACGGGCGCGACCGGCCGCCGGGCCACCTCGGGCTCCGACTGGCTGCGGGGCAGGGCGACGCCGGCGAAGTACCAGCCCTCGGGCACCGACTCCATCCCCAGGCCCACCGTGCCGAAATACTTCCGGATCGACTCGAAGTCGGGCAGCGTGCTGCCGTCGATCTTCTGGGCCCGCACGCTCCCCTCCTTGCCGTCGCCGAGGGCCGCGTTGAGCAACTGCCCCATCACGCTCTTCGATTTCGGCATCTGCCCCTTGCGGAGCATCTCGTAGGCCGGCCGCACCGACTCGTCCGCCCGGCCGAACGAACGCATGGCCGTCGCGGCGGGAAAGAGCTTCTTCATCTCGCCCGACACGACCGCGTAATCGGCCGCCGCCCCGAGCCCGCCCTCACCCACCGAGGCCGCGAGCACCCGCTCGAGGAAATCACGGTGCGACGCGATCAGGAGGTGGCCGTGGGCCACCGTCACGGCCGAATGGGGGAGCAGTTTCTCCTCGCGCTCGCGGAGCCGCTTGCGGTGATGGTGCTGGTCGCCCTCGTCGTCGGCGTGGGCGATCGCGCCGCCTGGGGTCTCGATCTCCAGCTTCGGGATCGCGGACGAGCGGTCGATCATCTCCCAGATCACGTGGCCGCTCGACTCGACCTTCTGCATGTCGGGATCGGTCGCCATGCTCTTGGCGACCGTCGCCGCGACCCTCTCCGGATCCTTGGCCTCGATCGCGATCACGAGCCGCTCGCTGTCGGTGTCGATCGGCGTGGCGTAGTCGCCGAGGACGGAGACGCGCTTGCCGAGGCAGGCCACGAGATCCTTCTCGACGTCGATCTGCGGGCCGTCCGGATCCTCCTTGAGCGAGGCGATCACGTCGTCGAACACGCCCTTCTCGCCGACGATGTCGTCGATCAGCGGCTCCACGGAGGCGAAGGCGTTGGCGAGATCCCACTGCATCGCCACCCAGCTCGACACGTCGCGTGGCACCCACTGCGGCGGATCGATCGCGTCGGCATTGGGGAAGTGCAGCATCCGCGCCGCGAGGTTGTACCGGTCGGCGGAGAGCGGCTCGCGGCCGGCCACCGGCGGCGCGTAGACGAGCGTGTGGTGCTGGGCCTCGCGGGAACCGTTGCCGAAGAACACGACGCCGCCGGCGCCCTTGACCGCGTCGAAGCCCTGCCGCGAGAGGATCGCGACGTAGTCGGGCCCCTTGCGCTTCTCGCGCGGCGGGTTGGCGGCCTGGTAGACCTTGGCATAGCCGAGCGGATCGACGAACCAGCGGAGCGGAGCGGCGGAGGCGGGCACCTGCTTGCCGCAGCGGGCCGCGACGGCCTGGAAGGCAGGCAGCGACGCGAGCGAGTCCTTGCGGCCCTGCCCCAGCGTGGCGACCACCTGGCCGACGACGGCGGGCGAGTCGCCCACCACGAGCTTGCCGGGCGCCGAATGGATCGCCACCTGCCGCTGCCGGCCGGCGCCGGTGCCCCGATCGGAGGCGCCCGCATCGGGCGGCAGCTGGTAGACCGTCGTGCCGGCGGCCGTCGCCGCCATCTTCGTCGCCTTCTGCTCGAGGAGCCGTCGGTCGATCTGGTCGAGCAGAGCCTTGGTTTCCGCGTCGTGCCCCGTCGTGTCCACGAGGAGGATCGAGGCGAGCGTGCCCGGCGTCGGCTCGAGGGCGGCGAGTGCGATCTCCCCACCCGGCACCTTCTCGAGGTCTTCGAGGGCGATCCCGAGTTTTCCGAGCCGCTGCTTGCCGGCCGAGCGGAGCTGCGCGCGGAAGCCGTCGATGAACGGCTTCATGACCGGATCCTTGAGCAGCTGGCCGTACTGCGTGCCGTCGAAGCTCTCCTGCAGCACCTGCGGATTGGCCACGCTGATCCAGCCGCGGGTCGTGGCGGGGAGGATGGTCTCGCTGGCGGCGAACGAGCCGGCCCGCGCCTCCGTGCCAAGCCAGACCGGGAGCGCGATCACCGCGACGACCGCGGTCAGGATGGCCGGCGCAGCGGGCCGCCTGGGCCTGCCGGTCGAGGGGTGAGTCAAGCAGGCTGCCTGGGTGAATCCTTCCACGTGCGACGGCTCCTTCATGCGGTCGGGATCGATGCGGTCCATTCCATATCGTGCGCCGTGGCCCCCGATCTCGACCCCTTCCGAAACCGGGCGGGCAGGCCCGCGTGAGGCTGGGCAACATTGGAAGTGTGGCAGGAACCGTCGGTTTGCTCAACGTCATTCGGACCCCGCGATCCGCCCCCGACCAGCGAGGCTGGGGGGGCTGGGATCGCGACGGCCGCGGCGCGCAAGAGCACGACCGCCGCGAGCCCCACGGCCGCGAGAGCGGCGGACTGCTGGGCGTCGGGGCTCAGGCCGGCGGCTTCGCCGAGCGCGGTCGTGGCGAACACGAGGAGCACGCCGACCGCAAGCCCGGCGATGATCGCCGTGGACCAGGCGGCGTGCCCGCCGCCGAACCCGGCCACGGCCGCGGCGACGAAGGGCGGCCACCCGAGGATCGCGGCGGCCAGCAGCGGGGCGCGAAGCGTGTCGCGCCGCCGACCGGGCCCCACGCGCGGCGGCCACCCGGGGGCGAGCGGCGCCGCCCGCTCGCATCGCCTCCAGACCGTGGCGTGCGACACGCCGTCGCCGAGCGTGGCCGCGGGCACCGCGAGGGCCACGAACCAGGCCAGCGACGCCACGAGATCGAGCCGGGCGAGTTCCGGGAACAGGAACAGCCACATGACCATGCCGGTGAGCGTTCCCGCCATGGCCGCGCCCGTGAGCAGATGGCTCGCGAGGTGCCGCATCGTGCCGCTGCCGCGGTCCGCCGTCGAGACGGCCCATGCGGCGGCGATGCCCGCGGCCATCGTGGCGGCGGCGACGGCCGCTCCGACGCGGCCGGCCTCCCACGCGGCCGTGCCCCACCAGCCGAGCGCACCCGACACCCCCACGGCCACGAGCACGAAGCCGGCGGCGTCGGCCGGGACGAACCGCAGCCGCGCGACCGCCGCGAGCCCTCCTCCGGCGAGCGCGGCGCCCAGACAGCCCCAGGCGGCGATCTGCGGTGCGCCGCGCAGGAGCAGCGCGGCGGCCCAACCGACGGCGGGCCAGGCCGACCGCGCGACGGCCCAGCCGGCGTCGAGTGCCGCGGAACCGGTCCGGGGCGGTGCGCCGATCGCCGCCACGGCGAGGAGGCCGCCGAGCACGACCGCCGCGACGGAGGAGCCCGGCAGACCGGGCGGCACGTCCAGCGGCAGGAGCGTCGCGACCACCGTGGCTGCGATCGCCGCGATCCACGCCGGCGGCCGCCGGGCGTCGATCCGCGCGAACGACAACGCGGAGAGAACCGTGGAGGAAAGGAACTTCGAGGGGAGCATGGAGAGCGGCCCGTGCGAGGGGGGCGGGGCCGGCACCGGACCTTCGCCTACATCCGCGGCCGCACCCGGCCCTGCACCCGCAGGGGCACGCCGAGGATGCGGAGGAAACCCTCGGCATCGGTCTGATTGTAGGAACCGCCCCCCTCCATCGACGCGATGGCCGCGTCGTAGAGGCTGTGCGGGCTCGTGCGGCTCTTCACGAGCATGTTGCCCTTGTAGAGGTCGAGCGCCACCGTGCCCGTGACGGGCTTCTGCGCCTCGCGGATGAAGGCGAGCAGCGCGTCCATCTTCGCGCAGTACCAGAACCCGTAGTAGACCATCTCGGCCACCTCGGGCGAGAGCCGGTCGCGCAGGTGCACCAGGTCGCGGTCGAGCGTCATCTGCTCGACGAGCCGGTGGGCCTCGTAGAGGATCGTCATGCCGGGGGCCTCGTACACGCCACGGCTCTTCATCCCCACGAGCCGGTTCTCCACGATGTCGGTGCGGCCGACGCCGTTGCGGCCGCCGATCTCGTTGAGCGCGAGCACGATCTCGTGGGCCGCGAGCGACCTGCCGTTCACCCGCACGGGCACGCCGCGCTCGAAGTCGATCGTCACTGTCTCGGGCACGTCGGGCGCCGCCTGCGGCGAGACGGTCATCCCGAACTCGACGAGCGAGAGGCCGTCGGTCGTCAGCTCCTCGAGCAGCCCCGCCTCGTAGCTCGTGTGGAGGCAGTTCTCGTCGGAACTGTAGGGCTTGCCCTTCGAGGCCTTCACGGGGATCCCCTTCGCGTCGCAGAACTCGATCAGTTCCTTGCGGCCCGGGAAGCGGTCGCGAAACGCCGCGATCCGCCACGGCGCGAGCACGGCGATCGACGGATCGAGCGCCTCGGCGGCGAGTTGGAAGCGGCACTGGTCGTTGCCCTTGCCGGTGGCGCCGTGGGCGTAGACGGTGGCCCCCTCGCGGTGGGCGATCTCCACGCACACCTTGCTGATCAGCGGCCGGGCGATCGACGTGCCGAGGAGATACGTGCCCTCGTAGCGGGCCTGCCACTGGAGCGTGGGGAACGCGAAGTCGCGGCACAGCTCCTCGCGCACGTCCACGATCTCGGCCCGCACCGCGCCGCAGTCGCGGGCCTTCTTCAGGATTGCCTGGCGATCCTCGCACGGCTGTCCGAGATCGACGTACACCGCGACGACGTCATACCCCTGCTCGATCAGCCACCCCAGGATCACCGACGTATCGAGCCCGCCCGAATACGCGAGCACACATTTCTGCTTTGCCATGGTTTCTCTCATTCCGAATTGAAACAACGCTGTGAGGGAGGCGACGGAATCGGAGCCGGGCGAGTCACACCTCGTGAACCAATGCCATATTGTGCCCGCCCGTGCCGAAGCCGGAACCGGCCACCAGCAAAATCCGGTCGCCGCGCTGCAACCGCCCCTCGCGCATGCCCCAGGCGGTGACATGCTCCAGGAGCGCGACGGTGTCGGGGGTGGCGGCGTACGCCAGCGGGGTCACGCCCCAGTAGAGCGCCATCTGCCGGAGCGCCGCGGGATCGTCGGAGAGGCCGACCGTGGGAACGGCCCCGCGCCGCTTCGAGCGGGCGATCGCCGTCACGCCGCTGCGGCTCGCGACGACGAACAGCTTGGCGTCGAGTTCGCCCGCGATCCTGCTCGCGCCGTCCACGACCGCCTGCGTGATCGGGTGCAGGCCCTCGACGAGAAACTCCGGCGCCGGCAGAAACTCCTGGACGGGCACGCCGGCCGAGCCCCGGGCCGCCTGGAACCGGCCCTCGAGGTAGTGCCAGCGGTCGGCGAGATACTGCCGCTCCGTCTCGCGGGCGATCCGCCGCATCATCTGCACCGCATCCACCGGATGCTCGCCGATGGCCGTCTCGCCGGAGAGCATGCAGGCGTCCGCGCCGTCGAGGATCGCGTTGGCCACGTCGGTGGCCTCGGCCCGGGTCGGCCGCCGCGCGTGCTGCATGCTGTCGAGCATCTGCGTGGCCACGATCACGGGCCGCTGATACCGCTGGCAGGTGCGGATGATCAGCTTCTGCACCATCGGCACGCCGGCCACGTCGATCTCCACGCCGAGGTCGCCCCGGGCCACCATCACGGCGTCGGCCGCCTCGACGATCGACTCCAGGTTGTCGATCGCCTCGCGCTTCTCGATCTTCGCGACCACGCGGGCCGACGAACCGCGGGTGCGCAGCAGTTCCTTGAGGAGCTTCACCTCGACGGCCGAGCGCACGAACGACAGGCTCACGAAGTCGATCCCCGCGCCGGCCGCCCACTCGGCGTGCTGCCAGTCCGCGGCGCTCATCGCCGCGACCGAGAGCTTCACGCCGGGCAGATTGACCCCCTGGCGGCTGCGCACGGTGCCTCCCTGGATCACCCGGCAGCGGGCCCAGTCGGCGTTCTTCTCCTCGACGACGAGGCTGATCGTGCCGTCGGTGAGCATCACCGAGTCGCCCGCCCGCAGCTCGTCGATGAGCGGCGCGTAGGTGGTCGTGAACTCCTCGGGCGCCCGGGCCTCGCTTCCGCGCACGAACTTCACGTGCGTTCCCTCGACGCACTCCACGGCCCCGCCGGGCAGTTCGCCGAGGCGGATCTTGGGGCCCGCGAGGTCGGCGAGCGCGCCGATCGGACGCTGCGTGGCCTCGGAAACCCGACGGATCCGGTCGAGCGACTCCTGATGCTCGGGAATCGAACCGTGGGCCATGTTGAGGCGAAACACGTCCACGCCGGCCTCCACGAGGCCGCGGATCGCCTCCTCGGACCGCGATGCCGGGCCGAGCGTGGCGACCACTTTCGTGCGGACGATCTCGGGAGCGGGGCGGGGGGCGGCCATGCGGGCGTCCTCGGGGGGATGGGTGACGGAGCCCAGAAGGGCCGACATCGTAGCATCCGCGGAGCCGCCCGCTATGCCGGCGGCCTCCAGCCGTAGGCGACGTAGCGGGAGGAGACGGTGCCGTCGGCCAGCAGGTCCACGACCGAATACCCGAAATCGGTGCCCCGATGGAGCCCCTTCCACCAGCCTGCCGACACGGCGCCGTTGCAGAGATAGGCGACGCCGCCGAAGTCGATCCGCTCCACGATGTGGAGGTGGCCGCTGAGGCAGGCCCTCACGTTGCGATGCCGGGCGAACAGTCGCTGGAACCGCGGATGATCGACGTGCACGACGCCGCCCGAGAGCGCGAACGAGGGCTTGCCGTCCTTGCCCGGATCGCCGGCCGTCGCGGCCGCGAGCGGGTGCACCGAAAGGATGGGGATGTGCGAGACGAGCGCCACGGGCGTGGCCGCGGGAACGGCGGCCAGATCCCGCTCGAGCCAGTCCCACTGGGCGTCGTCGAGCTTCCCGATGTAGCTCTCGCCGTGCGGATACACGCTGTCGAGCAGCACGATGTGCCAGCCGCCGCGATCGAAGCTCTCGTAGGGGAGCGGGCGGCCGAACTCCTCGCACACCCAGCGCTTGCCGTAGCGCGGCTCCTCGCCGCTGGTGCCGGCCTTCGACCTCGTCCAGCCCCAGACGTCGTGATTGCCGACGACGCTCCGCACTTCGAGGCCGCAGGAGTCGGCCTTCACCTTCCGCCACAGATCCCACTGGGTCTGCGTGCGGGCGGCGTCGGTCTCCATGCAGTCCATGATCGTGTCGCCGCCGGTGATCACGAGATCGACCGGCAGCTCGCCCCGGTCGGGAAGCGACTGCACGTGGGCGAAGCAGGCGGCGAGACCCCTCGCGCTCTCGAGTTCCGGCTGCACGTGAATGTCGGTGAGGTGGGCGATCCGCAGGCGACCGGCGGAACCGCCCGGTCCGTCCGCCGCCGCCGGCCGCGCGCCCACGAGCGTCGCCGGGCCGGCCGCGAGCCCGGCGAGCCCGGTCTGGATGAGCGAACGACGCGTGAGCATGGCGGAACCCTCGCGAACGGGAGCGTGTCTCGTGACCGACCGCCAGTATCCCCGACCGGCACCGGGGGCGTCGAGGGTAGACTGCGACGATCCCGAGGGCGTGCCGCTGAGGAACGGAAGGTCGTGGCCACACACAACGCGGCACCAGACAACGCGGTGAAGGACAAGCAGATGGCCGCGTGGCGCGGGCGACGGGTGATCGTGGCGGGGGGCACCGCCGGCTTCGGCCTCGTGCTCGCCCGCCACCTCGCGGCCGCCGGAGCCAGGGTCGTGATCGTCGGCCGGTCCGCCGACGGCGTGCGGCGCGGTCTCGAGGCCTGCGAGCGGTCCGGGGCCGCCTCCGACAACCTGCACGGCATCGCGGCCGACCTGGGCGGGGCGGGGGAGGGGGAGCGGGTCGCCGCCGAGGCCGCGCGCAGGCTCGGGGGCATCGACGACCTGTTCTTCTGCGTGGGCCGCTCGGGCCGGGCGGCGATCCTGAAGACGTCGGCCGCCACGCTGCGGGAGTATCTCGAGGCCAATCTGATTTCGGCCGTGGAGATCACGCAGGCGGTCGCCGACGAGGTGGCCGCCGCGGGCGGACATGTCGTCTACATCGGGAGCCTCGCGGGCAAGATCGTGATGCCGTTCATGGGACCGTACAGCGCGGCCAAGTCGGCGCTCGCGGCGTACGTCGACGCGGTGCGCCTGGAACTCGCGCCGCGCGGCGCGCACGTGCTGCTCGTCTCGCCAGGGCCCATCAGGAGGGCGGCCGACGATCCCGCCGCCGACCGCGCCGCCTCGCGGTATGCGGCCGAGGCCGAGGCCGCGGGACTGCCCCCCGAGGCGGCCGCGCCCGGCGGCACGACCAGCCTTCGCCAGATCGACCCCGACGCCCTCGCCGACCAGGTTCTCGCGGCGTGCGCGCGCCGGACGAACGAACTCGTGGTGCCGCGCCGGGCGGGCCTCCTCGCGGGCCTCATCGAGTGGTACCCTGACGCCGGGCGGCGGCTGCTCTCCCGGCTCACCGCCCGCGGCTGATCGCCCCCGCTCTCCGCAGGGGTGCCGCAACCGTCGTGGAGCCGCGGAGCGATCCATGCAGCTCGGATTCGTGTCGGCCATCCTCGCCGAACTGACGCTCGAGCAGGTGCTCGCGTTCGCCGCCGACCGTGGCTTTTCCTGCGTCGAACTCATGTGCTGGCCGGTGGGCCGGGCGGAGCGGAAGTATGCCGGCGTCACCCACGTGGACGTCGACGGTCTCACCCGGGCCCGCGCCGACGAGATCCTCGCCGCCTGCGAGCGACACGGCGTCGCCATCAGCGGCCTCGGCTACTACCCCAACATGCTCGATCCCGATCCGTCGGTGGCCGAGCCTGCGGCGGCCCACTTCAGGAAGGTCGTGGAGTCGGCGCCGCTGCTGGGCGTGCAAACCGTCAACGGTTTCGTCGGCCGCGACTGGGCCCGGACCATCGACGACAACTGGCCGCGGTTCCTCGCCACGTGGAAGCCGCTCGTGCGGCTCGCGGAGGAGCGGGGCGTGCGGATCGGCATCGAGAACTGCCCGATGCTCTTCACCCGCGACGAGTGGCCCGGCGGCAAGAACCTGTTCACGACCCCGGCGGTCTGGCGCCGCGCCTTCGCCGACCTCGACTCGCCGGCGATCGGCCTCAACTACGACCCCTCCCACTTCGTTCTCCAGGACATGGATCCGCTCGCGCCGCTCGCGGAGTTCCGGGACCGGCTGTTTCACGTTCATGCCAAGGACGTGAAGATCGACCGGGCCGCCCTCGACGAGGTGGGGCGATTCGAGTTTCCGCTCCGCTGGCACCAGCCCCGCATTCCCGGCTACGGCGAGATCGACTGGGGCCGCTTCATGGGCGAACTGCAGCGGGTGGGCTACGACGGCCCGGTCTGCATCGAGGTGGAGGACGACACGTTCGGGCGCAGCCTGGAGGGCCGGCAGCGTGCGGTCGCCGTGGCCCGCAACGTCCTCGCGCCCTACTTCGGCTGACGCCCCGCCCGTACGGGACCGGACCGCGGGAATCGCCCGCGGTGGTGATCTTGCCGGTCCGGAACGCCGCTGCTATTCACCACCCCGGCCACCGGTCACGAATCCCCCGCCACGACCCACACGACCGGGTGGTCAGGCGTTCCGTTTTCGTCGCCCCCCCCCGTTTCGGGCTGCCCATGCTGTGCGCACCGACCCCGCATCGGGCCTCGCTCCGCGGCACCGCCGCGTTCGCGGCCATGGCGTTCGTCGCCGCGCTCGGGGCGACGACCGCGGCCGGGAACGAGGCGGGGCCGCTCGCCCCGCTCGACATGTCGAGTCCACGGGCCACGCTCACGAGCTTCATCTCCACCGTCGATCGCGTCGCCGCCAATTTCAGGGACCTCAGCCAGCGCGGCGTGCGGCAGGAGAACGCCCGGCTCGTCCAGCTCGGACTCGGCTGCCTCGACCTGTCGGCGATGCCGCCGTCGTTGGTGGAGACGGAGGGACGCGAGGCCGCCGTGCAGCTCAAGGAGGTGCTCGACCGGATCCCGCTGCCGCCGCTCGACGCGGTGCCCGACGCCGCGGCGGTGAAGAGCGCGGGGATCGACCGCTGGCGGCTGCCCAACACCGAGATCACGCTCGTGCGTCTCGCCGCCGGACCGCGTGCCGGCGACTTCGTCTTCTCGGCCGACAGCGTGGCCCGCGCGGAGGAGTTTTTCGACCGCGTCCGCCATCTGCCGTACCGCCCGGATGCGGGCAGTCCGGGCCTGTTCGACACCTACGTGCAGCTCGGCGGCTGGATGATCCCCGAGGCGCTGATCCGCCGGCTGCCCGCCTGGGCCCACACGACGATCGGCGGCGAAACGGTCTGGCAGTGGATGGCCACGGCGCTGCTCGTGGCGGTGGCCGGGGCGGTGGTGGCGGCGGCCGCGCGGCTCCGTCTCCGGTCCGCGGGCGACACCTTCGAGGTGGTGGAGCGGCTGCTCCTGCCCGCGTCGCTCGTCGCCATGGGGTCGCTCGTGGACTCGCTCTGCACCTGGCAGATCCGGCTCACGGGGGAAAACCTCGTGGCGGCCAAGGTGATAACCCGCGCGGTCATGCTCGTGGGAGTGGTGGCCGGCGTGCTGGACGGCGTCGCCTGGGCCACCGAGCGCCTGCTGGCGTGGCGGAAGCTGGGGAACGACTCGATCGAGGGGCAGCTCGTGCGGCTCGCGAGCAGTGTGGGCAGGTTTCTCCTCGTGGCGTGGATTCTCATCGCCGCCGCCGACTCCTTCGGCGTGCCGGTGACGCCGCTCGTCGCGGGACTCGGTGCCGGCGGCCTCGCCATCGCGCTCGCCTCGCAATACACGGTCGAAAACCTGATCGCCGGACTCGTGATCTTCGCCGACAAGCCGGTCCGGATCGGCGACGAGTGCCAGTATGGGGCGGTGCGCGGCCGCGTGGAGCGGATCGGCCTGCGATCGACGAGGATCCGCGGCATCGACCGGACGTTGATCTCGATCCCGAACGCCGAGTTCGCGAAGTCGCAGCTCGTCAACTATTCGGGCCGCGACCGGATTCCGTTCTCGATCACGCTCACGCTGCCGACGACGAGCGGCCCACCGGAGCTGCAGCGGCGGCTGGAGCGGCTGCGCAGCCTCGTGGCGCAGCACCCGGGCCTCGATCCGGCGGCTTCGAGCGTGACCCTCGGCGATCCGACCGCGGATGGAGTGACCGTCGAGATCGCCGCCGTGTGCCCGGGGGCCGACGAGCGCTCGGCGCGGGAGAGCCGGGAGCAGCTCCTGCTCGCGGCCCTGGCCGTGATCGACGGCGCGGATGCCGAAGGCGGTGCGGACGCCCTGCGACTGAAGGCGGCCTGACGCAACCGGACGGCGCCGCCGGCACGATCGCCGAGCATGAAAATCGTGTATCCTCTACGGCCTGCCCCGGACGGCGCCTGCCCCACCCTTCGCGCCCCTCGATGAGACTGCCCGATGCCATCCCCGGACGGAGCGAGCCCGGAGAACAGCCCCGGCGAACAGCCGCTGGTTCCGGAGACGCTGAGGGATGCCGAGGTTCTGGTCGTTGACGACAGCCGCATGATGCGGACCGTGCTCAGGCGGTCCCTCACGGAACTGGGGTTCACGAACGTGACGGAGGCGGTGGACGGCGGCGACGCGGTGGGCAAGATGCAGGAGAAGTCGTTCGACCTCGTGCTTCTCGACATGGAGATGCCGGTCATGACGGGCCTGGAGGTGCTCACCGCGATGAACGTGAACCCGGCCACGAGGGGCGTGCCCGTGATCGTGATCTCGGGCGCCGAGGAGACGGAGCGGGCGGTGCGGTGCATCGAGGCGGGCGCGGAGGACTATCTCACCAAGCCGCCGAACCCCACGCTGCTGCGGGCCCGGGTGACGACTTCCCTGGAGAAGAAGCGGCTTCGCGACCTCGACCGGCTCCACCTCGAGCAATTGCAGACCGAGAAGGAGCTGGTGGAGCGGGAGAAGGAGAAGTCGGAGCAGTTGCTGCTCAACATCCTCCCGCGGGCCATCGCCGGCCGCCTCAAGGGGGGCGAGAAGGCGATCGCCAACCGGCACGAGATCGTGACCGTCATGTTCGCCGATCTGTGCGGCTTCACGGCGCTGTCCCGCCGCACGACGCCCGCGGACCTCGTGTCGATGCTCAACGACATCTTCACCACGTTCGACTCGATCGTGGAGCGCAACGGCGTGGAAAAGATCAAGACGATCGGCGACTGCTACATGCTCGTGGGCGGCCTGCCCATCCACCGCGAGGACCACGCGGCGGTGGTCGCCGACACGGCGCTGGAAATGGTCGGGACCCTGGGCGAGATCAACCGCAGGCACGGCACCGACCTGCAGATGCGGGTCGGCATCCACACCGGACCGGTGGTGGCCGGCGTGATCGGCAAGATCAAGTTCACGTACGACCTCTGGGGAGACACCGTCAACGTGGCCAGCCGCATGGAGTCCTCCGGCGCCCCCGGCAAGGTGCACGTCTCCGAACAGACCGAGGCGGAGCTGCGCGGCCGCTACCTGTTCGAGGATCGGGGCCTCGTGGAATGCAAGGGGCTGGGCGCCGTGAAGACGTTCTTCCTGCTGGGCCGGGTCACCGACGCCTGAGTCACCTCGCCACAAGGGCGCGGCGCCCCTCCGCCCGCGGGGCGAGGATCCCCAGCATCTTCTGCAGGAGCGTCTGCCGACCCCGTTCCACGGCGGTCACATCGCCCTGCGCCGGGCCGGCCGAATCGAGGGCCGCCTTCCGCCGCGCCAGCGTCAGCGCGAGGGTGTTCGCCACGGCGGGCCGGGTCTCGACGATCCCGGCGAGGGTCTCGCGGGAGAGCTCGTAGAGCACGCAGTCCGTCGCCGCCCGCACCGTGGCCCGGCGGAGGTCGCCGGTGAGGAGTGACATCTCCCCGAAGAAGTCCCCCGCGCCGAGCGTCGCCACCCGCGCGGAAGGAGCGGCGTCGCCCTGGGCGACCAGCACGTCGACCGCCCCCTCGGCGACGACGTAGAGCGTCTCCCCCGGATCGTCCTGCCGGAAGACGACCTGTCCGGCCTCGACGGCGACCCGCCGCAGGTCGGCGGCCAGCTGCCGTCGCTCGCCCTCCTCCAGACCGTCGAACAGCTGCACGCGGCCGAGCAGCCGCGTCCGCTCGGCGACCGACACCTCGTGCGACGCCCGCGACACGAGCCGCGACACGAGCACTTCGTGCCGCTCGCGGGCCAGCGGCACGTTGGCCAGCGCGAGATCGGCGAGAACCCGCGACATCACCCGGTCCCGGGCCGTCGTCGGCGACTGCGGATTCCAGGGTCGGATCCAATAGCGGAGCAGGTACGGCACGCCGTCCACCGTCGGCTCACCGACGAGCACGGTGGCGGGGCGGTCGGTGACGAAGCCGTCCGTCCTCGGTCTCCAGCTGGGTGCAGCGCCAGCCGATCTCCCGCACCCGTCCGGTCAACTCGCGATCCTGAGAACTGACGCTGATCCAGTCGCCGATCGCCAAGGCCCGGTCAAGATTCACCGCGATCCCCGTGAACACGTCCTCGAACATGCCCCGGAGCGCGAGTCCGAGCACGACGCCGCCCGCCCCGAGCGCCGTGAGGAACCCGCTCACGCTCGAGTCGAACACGAAGGCCACCGCGCACGAGATGGCCGCGAGATGGATGCAGAGGCTCGCGAGAGTGCGCAGGATTCCCGGCACGGGCCTGCCGAGCATCTCCGCGACGACCCGTCGCCACAGGACCGCCTCCACGAGGCCGCTCACGAGCAAGCCCGCGGCGATCCAGGCGAGCGTCCCGAACGCCCGCCCGATCCAGACATCGAGACCGCTTCCCGGGACGCCGCCGAAGACCGCGGCAAGAGGTTCGTGCAACAGCGTCGCCGCACCGCAGACCGCCACCACGGCGGCCGCGGCGAGCGGCTGCCGGAAGTCGCGCGTGGCCGGCCACTCGGGGCCGACCGGATGGTTCGGGGTGTGAAAGTCGGTCATGGGGACGCCCGTTCGCGGGCCGCATTATGCGCCGCGGGGGCGGGTTGTGAAAGCAACGCGGCGGACCGTATCCTCACGCCATCCTCATCGTTCACGACACCGCTCGACACCGCAGGAGAAACCGGCATGGCAGAGGCGTTCACAGGCATCGGCCAGATTCGCTACGAAGGCCCGCACACCAAGAACATGCTGGCCTTCAGGCACTACGACGCCGACGCGCTCGTCGAGGGGAAGCCGATGCGCGACCACCTGCGGTTCGCCGTCTCCTATTGGCACACGATGCGCGGCACCGGCGGCGATCCCTTCGGGCCCGGCACGATGGTGCGGCCGTGGGAGACCGGGAGCGATCCGCTCGAGGCCGCCCTGAAGCGGGTGGACGTGGCCTTCGAGTTCCTCGAGAAGCTCGGCTGCGACTTCTACTGCTTCCACGACCGCGACGTGGCGCCCGAGGGGGGGACGCTCGCCGAGAGCAACCGGCACCTCGACACGGTGGCCGACGCGCTCGAGAAGGCGCAGCGGCGCACCGGCAAGAAGCTCCTCTGGGGCACGGCCAATCTGTTCTCGCATCCGCGCTACGTGCACGGCGCCGCCACGAGCCCCAACGCCGAGGTGTTCGCCTACGCGGCCGCGCAGGTGAAGAAGGCGCTCGAGGTCACGCACCGGCTCGGCGGCGCCGGCTACGTCTTCTGGGGCGGCCGCGAGGGCTACCAGTGCCTGTGGAACACCGACATGAAGCGCGAGATCGACCACCTCGCGAAGTTCATGCACATGGCCGTGGACCACGCCAGGGCGATCGGCTTCGCCGGCCAGTTCTACTTCGAGCCGAAGCCCCGCGAGCCGATGAAGCACCAGTACGACTTCGACTCGGCCACGTGCATCAACTTCCTCCGGACCTATGGCCTGGAAAAGCACGTGAAGATGAACATCGAAACCAACCACGCCACGCTCGCCGGCCACGAGATGCAGCACGAGCTCGAATACGCCGGCATGCAGGGGTTCCTCGGCTCGATCGACGCCAACACCGGCGACACGCTCGTGGGCTGGGACACGGATCAGTTCCCCACGAACGTCTACCTCACGACCCAGATCATGCATGCGATCCTCAAGCACGGCGGCCTCGCCCCCGGCGGTGTGAACTTCGACGCCAAGGTGCGGCGCGAGAGCTTCGAGCCGGTCGATCTGTTCCACGCGCACATCGGCGGCATGGACGCCTTCGCCCGCGGCCTCAAGATCGCGGCGGCGATGCGGGCCGACGGCGCGATCCAAAGACTCGTGGAGGAGCGGTATGCCTCCTGGGCGGGGCCGCTCGGCAAGCGGATCGAGGCCGGCACGGAGTCGCTCGCGTCGCTCGAGAAGGAGATGCTCGCCAAGGGCGAGGCCCAGGCCAACATCAGCGGCCGGCAGGAACTGTTCGAGAACGTGATCAACACCTACCTGTGACCGGCAGGCAGCCCCTCCGCATGCGCATCGGCCACGGCATCCTCTGGGTTCTGGCCGTCGCGGCCGCGGCTGCCGAGCCGGAGCCCGGAACGGCTGCGGTTCGACGCGGGGAAAGCGTCGGACTGGGGGCCGGCGCTGAGTGGCGGCTCGAGCGGCTGGTGCTCACCGACGGCGGCGTCCTGGAGGGATTGTCGCTCGACGCGGAGGACGAAGGCGGCGGGGATGTCGGCTTCGTGGAGATCGTGCGGCGGCCCGGCCGACCGATGCATCTCGTGACGAGGCGGATTCCGGCCCTGCGGATCGGCTCGATCGAGCGTCTTCCGCCCACGGACCGCGCGGCGCTCGCCGACCGCATCGCAACCTTCCGCTCGCAGAGCCGCGACGAACGGCAGGCCGCGGCGGCGCTGCGGCTGTCGCGTCGCGACGACGCCGGGCCGTGGCGATACGAGGGTCCGACGTTCGATCTCGAAAGTTCCGCCGCGCAACCGCTCACGCGGCTGGCGATCGTGAGGCTCGAAAGCCTCCTCGCCGCGTTCGAGACCGTGGTCCCGCCGTCCGCGGCGGCCGGCGGCCGCCGGCTCGCCGTGCGGCTGTGCGGCTCGCCGGCCGAGTACGCGCGGACGCAGGCCGAGTGCGGTGTCGAGGTCGGGAATCCTGCGTTCTACATGCCGGGACGAGCGCTCCTGGTGGCCGGCGGCGACGTGCCCGTCGTGCTCGCGCAGGCGCAACTCGCGGCCGACGGCCTGGACCGCACGGCGCAGAGGCAGGAGGAGCTCGACGGGGAGGTCGGAGCCGGACTGCAACGGTTGGCGGAGCAACTGGAGGCCCAGGGCATCCCCGCGAGCCAGCGGGCGGAAATCATCGGCCGCACTCGCGCCCGCTGGCACCGCGAGAAGGGCGGGGTGCTCGCACGGGTCGAGCGGGCCCGGAAGGCCAACGACGCCCGCGCGGGCCGCGCGCAGGACGAGTTCCTCACCTGGCTCGCCCACGAGGCCTGGCACGCATACGTGGATCTCCGACTCGCCCCGGGAGGCGGGCTGCCGCCGTGGCTCGACGAGGGACTGGCGCAGGTCTTCGAAGGGGGGCTGCTCGAAGCGGGTGAACTGCGGCTCGACACGCCCGACGCCGGCCGGCTGGCCCGCCTGGCGACGCTGCTCGGGGATCGCCCGCCGGGACTGCTCGCGCCACTCCTCGCCGGCGACGAGGGACAGTTCCTCGTCGGCCGCGGGCACGCTGCCGCGACGAGTCGCGAGGCCTATCTCCTGGCCTGGGGCTTGGCCTACGACGTCACCCTCGGAAACCCGGTCCTTTCGGTGCCGGCGCTCGCGTCCCTCACGGCGGCGA
>Ga0136644_10000985_pt1 | contig 22687 bp, 15 predicted proteins | sample C_130820_EF_Meta_FD_94780 | JGI IMG/M metagenome (GOLD analysis project Ga0136644, IMG submission 94780) | Freshwater microbial communities from Lake Croche, Canada to study carbon cycling - C_130820_EF_MetaG (v2) (version 2) | ecosystem: Environmental > Aquatic > Freshwater > Lake | place... | reverse complement strand
GGAAAAACTAAACCAAAGGTAACTAAAAGTAAACCAAAGGTAACTAAAAGTAAACCAAAGGTAACTAAAACTAAACCAAAGGTAACTAAAGGTAAAATAGCGAAACCTCCTCTTCGACCAAATAAATCGAAGCCAACTATTTCAAAAACAGGAACAGTTCGAAGACCATGCAATAATATTTTTGATACAATAGCTGAAAAAGTGAACAATGCCACTAGACACGTTGCTGATAAAGCTGTAAATAAAGGCAGGGATTGGTTAAAGAAAAATGTTGGTGGGAACAATCCAAACTGTAACAGTGGAGGTGTTGCAAAAATGAATAGACCTACTAACTTAAGAGGGGCTATTAAAAAAGGAACTAAGCTACCTAAAAATAGACCAAGGAGCAAGAGTAAACCAATAGTTAAAACTAACGACTCAACACAACCTGTAGTAAATAATGATGATGTTGCACCGACTTCTAGTCCAATTATTAATAGACCTGTTAATGATGATGTGGTTCCAACTTCTAGACCAGTTCGTAAAAGACCTGTTGTAAAGAACGATGATACAGTTACTACTTCTAGACCTATTCGCAGAAGACCAGTAGTTCTAACTTCTAGACCAGTTCGTAAAAGACCTGTTGTAAAGAACGATGATACAGTTACTACTTCTACACCTATTCGCAGAAGACCTGTAGTAAAGAACGACGATATTGTTCCAACGCCCAGACCTATTCGCAGAAGACCTATTGTAAAGAACGATGACGTTGTTGTCTCAACTCCTAGGCCTACAATAATAAACAATGACGATGTGGTTCCAACCACCAGACCTATTCGCAGACGCTCTCGTAAAACAAATTCTCCTATTAATACATCAACTAGAATACCTACTGTTACAATAACCAATAGACCAAGCAGAACGCCTACTGCTTCAAACACTCTTCAACTAAGTGTTAGACCAAGTGTTAGACAAACTATTAGACCAACTACTAGGCCAACTGCAAGGCCAACTGCAAGGCCAACTGTTAGACCAACTGTTAGACCAACTGCAAGACCAACTGTTAGACCAACTGCAAGACCAACTGCAAGACCAACCGCAAGACCAACTGCAAGACCAACTGCAAGACCAACTGTTAGACCAACTGTAAGACCAACAATGACGCCTTCAATAGGTTATATTTCACCTCCTACCATGATACCAATTAGCTGGGCAGCTTTTTCTAGTGCACCAGTTCCAATAACCAGTAATTTTCCAACGCGTGTACCAACGTTTTCGATGTTTTCTATAATTACACCGCCACCAAATTCTCGTATTATTTCAAGCCCTACAACTTCTCCTAGTTTTTTAAGATCAACAACTATATCAAACCATCCAACTGCTTCATTAACCCCAGGGCCGACTCCGTTTCCTTCTACTACACCGACTTCTAAACCCACAACAGCACCATCGTTTACACCAACGAATGCTCCGCCAATTTTAACTCAACCACCTACTTCAAACACAGTTGATACATCTTCTTTAAATAAAGGAACTTCTAACGGTGACAGTCAGGTTTCATCTACAACAATAGGAGCGGCTGTTGCAAGCGTTGTTGTATTATTAATCATTATAATTCTATGCGCTCTATTTATTTGCAAGAAATCAAATAAACCATCGCCTTTTGAGATATGGACTGCACATTACAATAATAAAACGAATAATGCACAACTTCGCCAAACTACAGAGACAAGGAATGAACCAGAAGACATACATCATTTTTATAATAGAAGTCCAAGACCATCGATTAATCAAAATCCTCCATTTACTCCACACTTATCTGGAAAGATCTCAAGTAGAAATTCTCAATTAGGAGGACAATTAGGTTCGCAAAGAAATTCTCAGCGATTTTCATTACCTAATAGAAACGCTGTCTACAAACATGAATTATAATATATTTATAATGATAAAGATATTATACAATGCCTATGGTTCTCTAATATAGTTGGTAGATATGTCATTATAAATAATGGGTATCTCAAAAGTGTAAATTAGGTTTTGAGAAATATCGTTATAATAATCACTCATTATTCCTATTAAACTATTAGTTAATATATTACGAGCATTGTTATAAGCGGTATTAACACTTTCGCTTCTATTGGTTTGTCGTTGATTGTTTCTATTCTGATTTCTCTCTGCGCTATATTCTCTTATGTCATATCTACAAACAGGGCATCTTACATGTTCTCGAAACCAATTTTCAATCGCTGTTCTACGAAAAATATGACCACAATGTATTATTCTACATACTTCATCACCGGTTTGAAACTCTTCTAACGTAATAGGACAACTATTATTATACTGATGATCCTCATTTGAGTATTCATAATTTACGGTTGCAGATTCTATTTGGGCTTGACTTGGTCTAACTATTACATTTTCTGCAAAAGTATTGACAGGAGTTGTTGCTCTACGATTTACCGTTGGATTTACTAAGTAATATAATAGGTTATCTATATTAGTTCTTGTATTCCTAGTATAGCTCCTTTCTTGATTAGTTGCTCTATTTGGGACATTTACATTAGCATTCTGAGAATTATTTACCATCAGGAAAATTGTCTGTATTATCATTCTCATATTTTCTTGATAATCGCGCATGTTTGCATTATACAAATAGAGCAATTCTCTAAGGACGTTTATATTATTTGTATTATCGTCTTGTCTTCTTGTTCTAGAAGTTGAGTTTCTATTATTTGTCCTGGATCTGTTAATTTCATTTAATAATCTTTCCACTTCTTCATGCCAATCATTTAAATCAACAAAAGAATTAAATGCATTATCCATTCTTCTTGAATAATATAAAGATAATTATCTATATATACTTATTGATTATTATTAAATTATGGACCTTTCAAAGTACAAGGATAAAGGAAAAATAGGATTAGAAAACTTAGGTAATACTTGTTTTTTAAATGCTTGTATGCAGGTATTAAATCATACATATGAGCTAAATGCTTTTTTGGATTCGGATAAACATAAACGTAATTTTAAAAATGATTTACCAGATTCTAACATTTTAATAGAATGGGATGATCTCAGAAAGGTTATGTGGAGTGGAAATGGTGTAGTTAGTCCAAACAGGTTCGTTCATAACGTTCATAAGATAGCTAATGTAAAGGGCAAGGACATTTTTACCGGATGGACGCAAAATGATATGCCAGAGTTTCTATTATTTTTCATTGATTGCTTACATAACAGTATTTCCAGAGGTATAAATATAAAAATTTCTGGTAATCCAGAAAACAGTATCGACACCACGGCTATAAAATGCTACGAGATGTTAAAAACTACATACGCGAAAGAGTATTCAGAGATTATGGATCTGTTTTATGGGATTTATGTTTCTGAAATAGTTTCAAAAGATACTGGAGTAAAGCATGTAATAAAACCAGAAACTTATTTTATATTGGATTTGCCTATTTTAGAACCAAAACTATTAGCAAAAAACTTATACGAATGCATGGATATATATTGCAAACCAGAAATTTTAGAAGGAGATAATGCATGGTTTAATGAAAATACAGGAAAAAAGGAGGATATTAAGAAACAAATCACTTTCTGGAGTTTCCCAAAAGTTCTAGTTATTACTTTAAAACGATTTAGTCCTGATGGACGCCAAAAATTAAATTCATTTATTGAATATCCTTTAGAAAACTTGGACCTTTCTAGGTATGTGTCTGGTTACAATAAAGATTCTTATAAATATGACCTTTATGGTATTTGCAATCATATGGGTGGAGTTATGGGGGGGCATTATACTGCATTTGTTCGCAATTCAGAAAATGAATGGTATCATTGCAATGATAATAAAGTGGAATTAGTGGAAAATCCTGCATCAGTTGTTACTCCAATGGCATACTGTTTATTTTATCGTAAAAAAAATAACTTATTATAATATACTATACTATAGAATTAAATAATGAAAGAAAATTATTCAGATAAAGCTACAAAATACGCGGAACAACAAAGAAATATAGCAGATAACGTTAAGACAACTGGTAACGTTAAGACAACTGGTAACGTTAAGACAACTGGTAACGTTAAGACAACGAATGCGAGTCCGACGAATTCAATTCCTCCAAATTATAAGATAAATGGAAGCGTTAGTACTGACACACATAGACAACATTACAACGAACATGACAGAGAAAACGTGTTTAATAGCATATTTAACAAATCTAACATAGTATTTATTATATGGTTTTTAGCAATATATTTTATTGCGTATTTCATTTTAGGGTTTTTTTTTAATAAGGGCGGAGAAGTAATTAATTACCAACTACGTTTAAGTAGAACCATTGATATCATATGTTTATTCTGTTTACTTATTATCATAATATCAGGGTACGCTTCTTATTCGGATAACCAAAAAGAAAAGATTGTGCAAAACACAGTAAGCGACACAACTAGTTTTGTAAACGATCCTATGTCAATATTTTCTATGTTGTTATTTATTGTTTGCTTCTATATTGTGGTTTATTTATTTCGAATACCAATGGATCGAGAAACTAAACCGATTACTATTTCAATAATTGAAACAATTGCGTGGATATTATTCGTAATTATTATTTTTACTGATTTTTTTAAATATGTCCTTGGTATATCTTTTACTGATCTATTGGCCAAAATGTTTGATTGGTCTTCGTTACCCGATAATTCACATAAACGTCTACCAGTGGTTCAAGGAAATGTTGTAAGCGGTAACGTTGTAGCAGGAAATGTAGTAAGTTCTAAACCAATGGATGAGGTTTTTAACATATCTAATAATTTGTACACTTACGATGACGCACAATCTGTCTGTTCAGCGTATGGCGCAAAACTTGCAACCTATGATCAAATTGAACAAGCTTACGATCATGGAGCTGACTGGTGCAATTATGGGTGGTCTGATGGTCAAATGGCATTCTTCCCTACGCAGAAATCTACATGGCAAAAACTACAGAAAACTACTGATCATAAAAATGATTGCGGAAGACCTGGAGTTAACGGAGGTTACTTTGCCAACCCTTATATTAAGTTTGGTGTAAACTGCTACGGAAAAAAACCAGTTCCTTCTAACGATGACTTAGATAGAATGAATGCGCAAAAAAATCACGTATATCCTAAAAATGCTAAGGATATTGAACTAGACAAGAAGGTTCAATTCTGGAAAGATAACGCAGATAAATTATTAAAAGTAAATGCGTATAATAAGGACAAATGGTCGGAGTATTAAATTTTTATATATTTCATGAAATATATAAAAGCAATATAATTATTACATTAATGATTAATAACGATTATCAAATAGTTATTAGAAAATCTTATATAGATGGAATAGGTAACGTATTTAAAGCATTTATTTCTGCGCTAGGATTACAAGACAATGTAGTTGTTGAATGTAACAATAATTTTATGTATGGTAAATATGACACAATATTAGACGATAAATTTATATTTAAGAACTCAGGCGAAATAAAAAATGAATACTTCTATACGTCTAGGTTATTAGTTCAGAAATCGGAAGAAGATATCCAACAAAATATCCCTAACGAATTTAATGGAACTGATGGATGTCAAAATCGTAACTTAAATCATCTGTTTTCTTTTAGTAAATTAATAGATTCTAACTATGATCCAGGAAAGATATGTGATGTTATAAAAAATAGAGTATTTGCGAGTATTGACAAAATTATTTTTAAAGATATAATTATTAATGAATTCAATGAACACAAAAAAATAATGATTAATAAACCTTGCGACAACCTAGCAATTTCAGTAAGGACATGGAAAGCTAGTCATGAACATAACATTAATCGCCCATATCATTTTGATGTATATAAAAATAAAATAGTGGAACTATTAGAGAAAAACAAGAACATTAAAAATGTCATATTGTCAATAGATAATGATAGTTATTTAAATGATTACATTGAACTTTTTAAAACCCATGATGTTACATTGAATGTGTTATCGAGAAAGGAATATTTAAACGAACTACAATTTTCTATTATTAAAATATTATTACTGTCACGATGTCAATACTTAATAGCTAATAGAATTAGCACTTTCTCTGAATTAATATTCTGGTTCAGTAAATGCGCCATAAAAGTTTCTCCTTTATTCTGAGGGAACCACCTTTCTGTTTTTCCTAGTTTTTATTCCCGAATAAGGTTTTACAGAAGAAACCTTATTTAAAAGATTATCAAACATTAAATCCTCTATAACTAATGTGGGTGCATTTGCACTCTTTCCTTGTGCTGCGTTCATCTTTGAGCAATGATTGGTTTCTAAATATAATCCTACCGGAATGCCTAATTCATCGAATCTTGACAACCCGGTGTCTATGTTTATAATAGGAGATCCTCCTAAAATAACACGTTTATCGTTTTCTTTTTTAAGATGTGCCTTCATAGGATAAACTGCCCCTATTATGCTATTATCTCCACCTTTTATGAATTCATAGTCATTCGCGATCGGTCCAGTAATTTTTTCCATTATATATAAATATGTTCTATTTAATTATTGTATGTTCTCTTTATATCCGGAGAACTTGTGATTTCTCTATTTTCCTTTAAATAATTAATTATAAATTCAACTTGTTCTTTATTCGTAATAATATTATTTAATGTTTTTTCGATATAAGAATAAGATAAAGGTGAATATTCCTTTTTATCATATACACGAATTTCTCCGTCACTAAGTTTTACTTTATTATCTGGAAGATTATTATCGGTTATATATGTGCATATTTTTTCCGACAATTCATTCTTCATGCTTCTCATTTTTCGAGTTTTCTCATTTACTATTTTAAGTTGACTATCAATTAATGCCCATTTTCTAACGTTTTCAACAAACTGCGATTTTGGATTAATAGTTATTTCGCTGCTCATTTTATAAAATATAACTACATATTGAAATATCAATGATATACGCAAATTGTAATATAATAAACAATATTACAATTATTTAACGTCTTCTGCTGCTTCCTCGTCTACGGTGGCGGCGCGATCTTCGGCTTGTTCCTGAAAATCTTCTTTTTCTAATAGAATCTCTAGCATATAAAAGAGCAGCAGGAAGAGCAATATCACTTACGATAGCGCCACCCTTTGTAGGAACAATAGCTTCTGGATCCTTTGTTGCAATTACATTGCCATGTCCAGCATGTTGTTGTCCGGGGCCTCCGTATACAGCTTGTCCCCAAGAAGAAGTTGTATAATCTCCGCCTCTCATTCGACGCATAGTTCTCTTTCGTGAATGTCTAGCCATTTTATAATATATATCTATATTTTATTTTTCATAGTCAAAATCTTGTTGTTATAATTATGCTAAAGTTTTTGACTGAATAGTTAAACGAACTAACAATACTAAAATTGCTAAAACAATAAAAAATAAAAACAAATTATAAAAGCATAGCAGCCATAAATACAAATATATTTCATTATAAACTATATTTCCAATTGGTCTTATAATTTCTTTAACATCTTTACGAATATCTTCATTCTGAAAGAATTCAATACATGAATCTCGAATACTTTTCATATCATAGTTAAAAAAATGCAATAGAAAAATGTTGCGGTATAAACGTATAGTTTTGTTTTTGTAATTTTGTAATTAGAATTATTAATTTATTAAATTAGTATATATGAAATTCAATATTTTAATTGCGTATTCCATACAACTATTTCATCTATTATTATGTGTCTTTGCATTTATAGCGCCATATTTGACTAATAATACACTATATTTGAGCTGTTTTATATTCTACTACGCAATAGTATTAACATTATGGTACATTAACGGTGGTTGTTTCATAACAAATATTGAGAATGAGCTTAAGGAAGAAAAATATTCAAAAAAATCCTACGTAAGTAATCTATTTTCAAATATATTAGGTAAGCATACTAAGACAGTGATTGCAATTGTTCCATTGTTAAATATAACAGTATGTTTATATAAGATAAATCTCAACAAGAATAAATAATAAATTAGGGGATTCATTCGTATAATCAAGGTAAGATTTTTATTCTCAAAATATAAGTAAAATTAATGGATATCTACGATACAACCGATTCTTTCGATTTTGAAAAGTTGATTCTTACAAAGCCAACATTAATTTCTGGGGGAAATTACTTTATAAGATGTTTAGTAAATAATAATCCATTGTACATTCAACCTCCCAAATGCAAAACAAAACAGGGTTTTACTAAAGTGGGTAAACGGTTCTCGTGCGATTTAATGTTTACTAATGAAAATGAAAATTTTATAAGATGGATGGAGAATTTAGAGAACTATTGCCAACAGTTTATTTATAAAAATAGGGAGAAATGGTTTGACGGAGGCATGGAGTTACATGACATAGAAAATTATTTTACATCGCCATTAAAGCTATATAAATCCGGAAAGTACTATATTGTTCGAGTAAATGCAAATATTAATCCTATTTCAAATAAACCTTCTTTAAAGATCTATGATGAAAACGAGAATGAGATAGATATTGAAACTATTGCTGAAAACACAAACGCTTTAACGATTGTCGAGATTCAAGGAATAAAGTGTTCTAGTAGAAGTTTTCAAATAGAAATTGACCTAAAGCAAATGATGATTATTCAACAAAATAATATTTTTGAGAAATGCATTATTAAAGCAAAACAGGTAACAGAATCAACAAATATGTTAGAAATAAACAGCGAGGGTGAAGAACGTCTAGTTGATGTCAAAAATATTGCAGAACCGTTAGGGGACAGCACTAATGATGCGGAAAATAAACTAGAAAACAACAATGAACAAGAACAAGAAGAAAACGTTATCGAAATTAAAAAGGATGATGAGAATGAAAGTTTAGTAATAGACACTAGTAGTGCTAATAATAAAGATTTAGAAGTTGAAGCTCGCCTCAAAGACACTAATAACAGCGATAGTGATATTATAGACGTTAATACTAATATTGATGGGATAGAAGAAATCGATTTTAATTTAGAAGAATTAAACGATAATGAACCTGTTCAATTAAAAAAAAGAAATGATGTTTATTATGAAATGTATAGGGAAGCTAGAAAAAAGGCGAAGGTGGCCAGAGATTTAGCGCTTTCTTCTTATTTAGAAGCAAAACGTATAAAAAATACGTATATGTTGGACGATATAGAAGATAGCGACGATAGTGATTTAGAGTTGGATAATGATAACGACGAAGAGAATTCTTTAGATGAATAATTAAGAATCATCTAGGTATTTAGCAATTTTTAAAAATAATATTACATAAATATTTTTATCATCCGTTTATATATATTAGAATGCTCAAAGAAATCGTTAGTGGGTTTTCCAAATTCTTCACAAAAGAAAGAACTCTAGTATTAATCATTTTTTTAATTCTCGCATGGGCTCTTTTCTCCTATTCAGGATCTAAGTACATGGTTTACGATCAAATGGGTGACGGTTCTTCAGGTCCCGCCAAAGTAGCGACACCTACTGTTACTGCGCCAGATGCTTCTCCTTCTGTAACTTCTTCTGCTCCTAGCGGCTATGCGGCACAAGCTGTTGCTAACCCAGCAGATTTATTACCCAAAGATTCTAATAGCAAATGGGCTGCTTTAAATCCTACTTCTATGAATTCTGGTGATATTTTAATGCCCGATCTTTTACAAGCCGGTTACCATATTGGCCTTGATACCATTGGGCAATCTCTTCGCAATGCTAACTTGCAACTCCGTTCCGATCCAGTTATAGCAAGATCTGATGTAGGTCCATGGAACCAAAGCACAATTGAACCTGATTTAGCTCGCGTTCCTCTTGAGATCGGTAGTGGCACACGTTAAATATACAAATCAATAATAATAAATTACTACATATTATTATTATTATTTAGGAAAAAAACAATTTTTTTCTGTTTGTTATATATAAAAATGAATAGCGTAGTCGCTTTTTACTCAGCAATCTTATTCTTCCTTCTTTCACCTGGCATCCTTTTGCGTTTACCTTCTAATGGTGGAAAAATGACAGTTGCGGCTGTTCATGCGGTTGTTTTTGCTCTTCTTTTGTACTTAACGTCGGGTTATGTATGGAGATGGTCATTGTCTTTTTAAATTATTTAGGATTTTATAATACTTATCGTATTATAAATTTTTATGTTATCGTATTATATAGTAAATGAATCTAGTAGTTGCTATTTACTCTGCATTATTGTTTTTCGTTCTTACACCCGGCGTTTTCTTACGTTTACCAAAAACAGGAAGTAAGTTCGTAGTAACGGCCGTCCATGGATTATTATTTGCTCTTGTTTTATACTTTACTGTTGGATATGTTTGGCGTTTATCTCACTCTTTCGGTTCCAGAGGAATGCGTAAAGAAGGGTTCGATGGTGAGGATGAAAAAGTTGTAGAAGGGGGGCCCAAACCTATGAAAAAAAAAAAAATTGCTAAGGGATTGTTAAATGAAGCAGTAAAAAAATAATTTATTAGAAATATAAAATACACCGTATTTTATATACCAAATGGATAAATATGATAGTTTAGGATATTTTCTTATCGGATTTGTAATTATTATATGTGCTTATTTTTATTATAGAAACTCCGATGATTTCCAATTAAAATGTATTATATCTAATGTCGATGGTAACAAATATTGTGTTAGAGAGAGAGAAAAGGTACAGGCCGCAGCGGATCTTTTAGCAACCGTTACCGAAAAATGCAAGAAATTAGTAAAATACATGGATGAGAAACACCACGACGAAGAGCGAGTTAAACGCTTAGTTGCTGGGTTTAATCCTAAAAAAGTTATTGAAACGTTACCTACTAGTGAATACACTGCGTATAGTGAAAATAAAGGAGAGAAACTAGCTTTCTGTTTAAATCGTACTAAAAACAATAACAATAATTTAATTGATGAAAGTACGCTTATGTTTGTTGCCATACATGAACTTTCTCACGTAATGACAAAATCTATTGGACATAAAAGCGAGTTTTGGGAAAATTTTAAATACTTATTAGAAAACGCAAAAGCTGCGGGGTTACACACTCCTGTAGATTATAAAAAGAAAAATCAAGAATATTGTGGAATGGATATTCATGACAATCCATTTTATGACGCATAAACAGAACAAAAAAAATATCTACTTATTTTATACTTAGCAATGCGACGAAAAACACAAAAAGGAGGCATTATTATAAAAAAAAATACAGAAGAAGCTATAATTTTTTTTATTGAAAACAGTTCGGAATTAGTATGGTTAAAAGCAACAGGAGCTTCGGCAAGTGGAGTTATATTCGAATGTACTTTAAAGGATGATGTTGAATCACCTTATGAAATGATTCGTTCAACAGATTTTAAATCGCCTGTTAGAAAAATACTTGTAAAGTTAGTAGGAATTGATTCAGAAGTTTTTGATGTTAAATCTGATGATTATGCCCCTAAAAAATGGGACACTGAAAGGGTCAGGATAACTCCTAAGAAGTTAGAACAGGAAGAAGTTTTTAAAAGTGAAATAAATATACAAACTGATATATTCTTAAAAACCATTTCTTACTTAAACCCTTTATGTCCGGCTCCGATTTATGCGTCTATTAAAAAAGACAAAAGCGACGCTCTTTCGTTTATAGGTAAACTGAAAACTGCGGCTAGCGAAAGTGCAATTACAAACGCATTATTAGATGGGATTGCTGAAAATATTGAATATGGTTCAATTCCATATTTAGGAATTTTGGGAATGGAAATCGCGGATGGTTATAAAACATTTTATGATTTTTACCAAGATAAAACAAGCGTGGACGATATTAGAAAGTACGAGAACATGATAAGATTGAAGGTTATAGATTTGGCTTTAAAAACTGGTTATTCGCAAGGAGATTTTCATGTTGGGAACATGTTAGTAAATCCAAAACTGTTTACAGGTTACTATAACGGAATTTTAGGTAATGTATTAATAATAGATTTTGGGTACGCCAATAAAATACCGCAAGAAAAATTGCGACAAATAAAACAGTTAGTATCTAAAAACAATTATGTTGAAGCTTTAAAGATATTTTATACTCTTGAACGTTCAGACGGCCTACCATTAAATGAATATCCTAATTTTTATGGATGGTTGTCTTATGATTATGACAATGTTTCTAAAAAAAACACAAAATATTGGTTAACGACTACTAACGAAATCGAGCTCGAGAATCAGAAATTAATCAATTTAAAACAGGCAGAAGAATCCGCAACTGACGCACGGATAGCATTCTATAACAGTGACGCGCATAGCCGAGAAAGAGATGTATATCCTTTGTTACCATTATCAAATGCAATAAAAAATAGTATGTTCGAAGGACTCTTGACGGGTGGGAAAAAAAATAATAAAACTCGTATCAAAAAAAGAAGTAGATCTTATACAAGACGAAACAATATACAATAGGTAACAATTTTTCATTTATATATAATAAATGAAAAACAAATATACATAATTTATAAGTTTATAATATACAATGGAATCTATAATAGAAATACCAGAGGACCAAAAGTATGTTATATGTCTATTAGATTCACAAGGAAAACCTGTTAAATATGTTCTCTTTAATGGCAATTCTCAACCTATAACTAACGACCAAATAAAACAGAAATTGTTTAGCGATGATGAATTAAAAACTTTTAATAGTTTACCACAACCAGAATTTCACAGTAGTTCTCAACAGATTCATAAAGACGATACTATTCGCACAATTAAAAAGAAAATAATACATGAGCTAGGCAAAAACGAGTTATGTTACGAAGAAATTTATCTATTTTCTCAACAACAACAACCTGTAGACCCAATCAAGATTTTAACTCAACAGAAAGGTCTTTTTACTGGAAAACTGTTTTCTCAATTAGCAATTAATATACAAATGGATAACACATTATACTCCGATTTTAAAAAACTTAATAAAGTATCATACTCTTACGAAGATCTAAAAAAATACATTAATAAAGAGAGTATGTATAAAGTTTCTGTACCATTGGGTCAAAGATTCTCTAGGTCACGTGATCTGTTATTTTCAGGAAACCCATTTGACGTTGAAATGCAGAAAGATGATCCAGAACCAGCGTTTGTTGTTAGCAATGAGAATGAACTATACACATTTGAGAATCAACTATTATTGAATTATGGAGAAATAATCAATAATGTTATATATGTATGCCGCGCTGGAGATGTTTGTGATTATGCTGTTTCTGCAGAATATAGTTATCAGGATGGATCGAAAGTAGAGAAAGTACCAATAGACCTTTCTTACATGATTCAGTTGTATTTCCCTCTTTTGTATAAATTAAACATAAATAGTAAGGATGAGTTTAATGAAAAACAACAAGAACTTATTTCGCAAAACAACTATATTTTAAAACCTTCTACATTTCAACTGTACGATACTATTGATTTACTCTATAACATTTATAATAGTAGAAAAAGCGAAATACCCTATTCCGAGAAAGGTGTGTTATCATTCGATATTGTTCTACATCCTGATATAGAGATAGCTCTTCCTTTAGATATTATTTTTAAACAGATACATGCGACTAAAGGAACAACTGAACCTTTTTTCTATCCATTTGTGCCATTAATAAAATATAACCCAGGAAAAAAGCGTGACGCAATTTTCCGTTTTTATTCAGAATCTATTTCTAAGGATGGAAAGAAAATCCCATGGTTGAAAAAAAAACAAATCAGCACTATTTCTAGAGAGAATAAAAAGAACAATCAAATACTTCTTTACATACAATACAGCACACTTAAAAATGAAAAAATAGACATATTTTTAGAAATAGAATCAAACGGTAATATGCGTGTTAGATCTATTTTAAATAAACCCATTTCTATGAATAAGTTAGAAAATATTATTTATAATGTAACAAATCCCATTATTATAAAATTAAATAAAATACTAGAGAAATCTGGTTATAAAATTAAGCGGTTTAATTCGTTAAAAGATGAGAACGTTGAGATTGTTAAACTAAAATATAATCTTATGCTTGTTGCTAATAAAACAATTAATTTTAGAAGAATTATCGGTTGTTTAACGAGTATATTTGATGTAGCTGACACGGATCTTGATTCTTCAAAAGGTATTATTTTAAATTTTATAAGGGTTTCTAATTACCAAAAAATGAACGCTATATCGTCTATGATTACTGAAGTATTTAAAAGATCAAATAGCAAAAGTGATATAGTAAATGCGCTAATAGTAAACTTTTCTCTGAGTAAAGAAGAAGCATTACAAGAGATAGTAAAATATTTTAATCAACACCAACGTATCCATGGCGAATATGTAAATAAACAATTAGATGTTGTAGATAATCCTGGTTTTCCTGTATCTATATACAAGTCACCTTTTGATAATAAATTAGATGTTAGAATTGACCAGATTAATTCTATCGAATTTATTGACATTATGAATATTTATATTGACGCCATAATTCGGATGTTGTTGTATCCACAAGACATACCAGAGCACCTAAATGAGGGTATATCTTCTCTCTGTTCAAGAATTGGTGCAGTAGAAGAAGATGTTAAATTAGATAATATTATATTGAAAAATCCTGTCGTTGCTCCTGTTATTTTGGAAGAAGCTGTTTTAGAAGATGAAGACGATGAAGAAGATGAAGAAGATAGATATTTACCAGATGAAGAAGATGAGGATGAGGATGAAGAAGAAAATAATATAGTTTCTAATATACTAGAAGAGCCATCAGAAGAAAACAAAGAAGAATTATCTCAGGAAAATGAAGAAGAGGAAGGGTATTTACCAGAAGAAGATGATGAGGAAGAAGAGGAAGGTTACTTACCAGAAGAAGATGAGGAAGAGAATAGTGGCGGAGCCAAAGGAGAACGTGATGTAAAAACAAATATGTTTACTAAACGAATGATGGAAAAAGAACCTAATCTAATACTAAAAAAACCTCAAGGCAAATTTGTCTCATATTCTAGAGTATGTCCTGCCAATGCAAGTTTACAACCTATTATATTAACAGATGAAGAGAAAAAAGAAATAGACAAAGATCATTCAGGAGCTTACACCAACGCAATAAAATACGGTTCTGATCCCAAAAAACAGTTTTGGTATATATGTCCGAGATTTTGGTGCACAAAGACAAACAAACCAATGACAGAAGAAGAAGTTAAAAGAGGAGATTGTGGAGGAAAAGTAGTGCAGGCCAATACCAAAAATCCACCAGAAGACCATTTTATCTTCGAATTTACAGATGATAAATATCATAAAGACGAAACTGGTAAATATATTTGGCATTCACCTGGGTTTAAACCAGAACACTCTCATCCAGATTCTAAAATGTGTGTGCCTTGTTGTTATAATAACTGGGCATCGAAAAGCAAAGCGTTAAGTCAGCAGCAAACCCGCAGACAACAATGTGGTCTTGTAGATGTCAACACAAATAGAACTGGACCTGATGGAAAGAAATCGCAAGAATCTTATCAAACAGTACCTGATGAGAAAGTTGCTTCAGAAGCAGTTTTATTAACAAAACCAAAGGAAGATATAGATCTTAAAAAAGAAAAGGAAAGGAAAAAGCAAGAAGGAAAAATTAACATATTTGGTATTGAAAGAACTCCAGTGCCACAATATAGATGGGGATTTTTACCGATCGCAGTTGAGAGATTTTTAAATACCAAAAACAACAAATTTGTTATAAAAAGTAATCCTTCTTACATACAAGAAGGAAAACGTCCATTGCTTAGATACGGTGTAGAAGAATCGCCTAACCAGTCGTTTATTGGAGTTATCGCCGACGTTTATAGCGATTATCATGAAGAAAAGCTTTTAAGCATAGAAGGAATGCGTGAAAAAATAGCACAAATACTCACATTAGATGATTATTTGAAACTACATAATGGATCTTTAACTTCTATATTCAAACCTAGCAAAATTCAGATAGATGACGTAAACGTTGAGGATTATAAAAACACATACTTTTATAAGCATATAGATTTGTATGATCCATCGCAATACTCTTTCTTAAAAGATTCAATATCTTCCTTCCAAAATTTTCAAAATTATTTAAAAGACCCTGATTCTATTATTGATCATACTTATTTATGGGATATAATATCTTCAGAAGAATCATTACTATTTGAAGGTGGATTAAATATGGTAATCATAGAAATTATGCATAATGATATTACAGATAATATTGATCTATTATGCCCAACTAGCGCATATTCAACAAACATATATAAGAAGAATCGTGGAACTATTCTGATACTAAAGCATGACGTATATTATGAACCAATATATTTGTATAGCAATAGCAAAAAAGATTCTGAGAAACCTATCCGAATATTTACCGACGTTGCTCGCACAGAAGAATTAAAAACAATTAAACAAATATTCACAAAAATTATCGGACTCTCTGATAAAAAATGTAAACCACTTAAGACGCGACCAGGCGAATATCAATATAAGGAAAATATTTCAGCGAGGTTACTTCATGACAATATTATCGAAATGGGTCTCGCAATAGAATCACAAGTTATGAATTATAATGGAAAAATAATCGCATTAATAGCAAAAACTAAAGAAAACAAAAAGGTGTATTTGCCATGTTTTCCTTCTGGTCAGTTGCCGAACATAGAATTAAAGATAATGAACGCAAATGAATGGTCGGATTATGTTACAACAAAAGATTTGCTAGAGAAGATAAGTGTCGAATCTAACGGTAAAATATTATGCAAACCTATGATGAAGGTTATTGAAGACGGTCTTATCGTTGGCATTTTAACAATAACTAACCAATTCGTTCAAATAAACGAACCAATACAAGACATATATGAGAATGATTTACCTATTTATTATGGGGTTGGTTATAATAAAGGAAGGTTAGATTCTGTATTATCAACTAGTAAAAATCAAGACGACACACGCGTAAATAGCGTTAAAAACATAAAATTAGAAACGCAATTTTATCTATCGTTTCGCACAGAAATACGCAATATGTTAAATAACTATAATTACAGAGAAATTCGGGAGCAAATTATTTTAGCAATTGATAATCCAAAGTATTTGTACACTGTTAAGATGAAAAAGGTAGATATATTGCTGAGACATTTAACTCGTAATTTATTTTCATTTGTCGAAGATATTAATGTGGACATAAAAAATAATATTCTTGAATTATCGGAAGGAAATTTAAAATCATTCTGCTTACAAAAATACGGTAAAACTTGTTTTCCTCGTGTGAATTTAATAAGCGGTGAAACTAATAATGAAGAATTTTATTTTGCTAGAATATCTGATGAGTTAATACGTAATAAAAGGATACGCACATTTATGTTAGACGATAAAAAGTATTTGAATATTTCTAATGTAGATTATTCTGTAAACGAAGATGAAGTTATTCTATTAAATTCTATTTTAACAGATGAGTACTTTGAAGATATGGTTCCTTTCCAAAATAATAAATACGTTCAACGTATTAGTTATGATGTAGCTAACCCATCTAAGAATACTGGATTTTATCAAAACTTTTCAAATGAAGTCCCTTTGACAGAACAAGTTTAATAAATTATATTACACACTTAGTGTAACATAATTTTGCGCTAAGAGGGAATCGGACCCCCAGCTCAACCTTGGAAGGGTTACGTGTTACCACTACACCATTAGCGCTGATATTTTTTTGTGCCGAACACATACACAAGTATTCTTTTCCGAACACAGGTGTGTTCTTTTCCGAACACAGGTGTGTTCTTTTCCGGGTTACCTGGTTCGAACAGGTGACATTTTGATATCGGTAAACTACTACAGTCAAAAGCTCTACCACTGAGCTAAACCCGGGCACGATATATATACTCGCATTTTTCTATATTGTTTTTAATTAAAAATAAAATTAATATATTGTTGAACCCAAATAGAAAGGTCATAATAAAAAATAAATTAAATCAAGGAGGGGTTTGAGGGGAACCATTGGTTCCCCTCATTAGAACCCAATATCATAATTATCGTCCGCGCATTCATCATTATCAACTGGTTTAATCGCGCTCAAGTTATTATTAATCTCAATATTGTTCTTAGAACAAATATCTGTCTTATCCTCCAACTTACCAAACAACTTCTCAATCTCCTCCTTATTATTAGTAATGTCTACTTCTTGGTCTTCCATGTTTCTCATCTTATCCATATCCAAAACTAATTGGAAGCAACCTGTACCAAATACTCCCATCTGACCCATCATCACATTTGCAGAGACACCACGCATATGATCAAAATCAGCATGCCTCGATGCATCTAATAGAACTTCTGTGTGTACCTCAAACGTTGCCTTAGACAACGGACCAATGTCATCATTCAAGATTCCAGATCTAAATATAGAAACCATCCCCTTAGTAGAAGTCATTCTATCACATAGCAAACTTAAATGATGGTAATTAATATACACATCACTAAATTCCATGACTTCAACAAATTCATTGTAGATAATTTGGCGAGCTGCTTCGATTCCTAGTACATCGAATATCTCTTTAATATCATTGCTATATGTTCTACTAACATCTATAAAATCCATAGACATAACTTCCATCATATTCGTCCCAGTAGTATCAAGAACCCAAATATCCTTAGAAACATATTTCCCTTCATCTCGACTAATATTATTTTTAACCTTACGAGGATTTACATTTACAATACCATTTACACCACGCAAAACAATATTGTTTAGAAGCGCCTCTTGGAAGTTACGTAACATATAGATCTCATCTGATTGGTCTAGTGTATCCGGAATACCCTTTTGCTTCTTATTCTTATTGAAAACACTGCTATTAAGCCGGATACGGAATACTAAATTATTAGAATTGTAGTCAGAATATACGCAAGAAATATCGTTTCCATGACTACTGTTAATAGCGAAATGGATATCATCCATTGTGATGTTTTTATCGAGAAGAGAATCTGCGTCTAATTCCAAGCGCATAATCCACTTGGATTTTTGAATATTAGAATCCAATGAGTTTTCTAGACAACCTTTCATCATGTCTTCGAACTCATAGTACTGTTCCATTAACAATCGATCATCCATAATTGTTGTGTCTTTATCGTTTGGATCGAAACATATTTGGACTGACTTAATTACATCAACTAGTTTCGTATGTTCCAACATATTCGCATATTTAGTTGCTTTATCCTGTTCGACCTCATCAATCTTCTTCAAGTGAATTGTCATCGAAGGATTCTTCGGGTTCTTAGTTAACCTAAGAATTTCTTCGATTCTTGGCACACCACGAGTAACATTAGATTTCGATGCTACACCTGCTAAATGGAAAGTGTCTCTCATGCATAACCCGTTTTCGCAGTCAAAGTTTCTTGTGTCTTCTACTGTCAAATCGTACGCGTAATTTGTTGTATTAGGCACTTCTTCAATAGATACTATTTGGTCAAATTCAATGTCTGGTAATGAATTATTTCGGTCTTCCATAACAAGTTTACCATCTATAATATTAGGAACCTTCATATCGGATTGGCAATAGTCATATTTAAATATCTCAGATAGCAACTTTTTAGATTTTTTATTTTTAGTTTCTGGTTTAATATTAAGAAGTTGAGCTAAGTTCTGTCCTTGCTTATTAGCTACGATGAGTTCGTAGTGTTGCTTAATATTTTCAGATAAAGTTCCTCTGTTATTCTTGACAGCTTTTTTTGGCTTGTAGATTTTTCCAACAACACCTAGATTCTTTAACATTAATTGCACATTCTTTAATAAGGTATGTGAAACCGACGTTATTCCGATATTTTCAGATCTTACAGAACCATCCGCCTTTGAGCGTTGATGAACACAGCCATCGCCGCCAATATACGCGTCTAGAAATCCAAGTACACATTCTCGGTTTGAAAACATAATTTTATCTGAAATATACTTGTTATGACTTAAGTTTCCACAGAGCTTTGATAAAATCCTGCACAGAACTGTGTTATAAATACGGATATCTTGACTCGTCCAACCATCTTGAATTTTATTCTTATTTGAATATATTTTAGTGGTTATATTATGATTTTCGCACCAACGTTCAATTGGTTTCAGATACTCATCATCGTTATTCGCAATAGATACTTGATGTTTAGTCATGCATCCTTCTGCACAATAAGCACCAATTAAATAACCAAAATCATAATCTAATTTAATAACCTCAGGAATAGTGTAATCGCAATTATTTATAAGTTTCATATAAACGCAATTGTTCTTTATCTTAGTTGCCTTATTGGCAGTCCTTCCTAGTCGAGTTGTCTCTTTGAATAGAACAGAAACTGAATCGCTTCTAGAATGAGGAAGAGTAAATGTCTTGTTCGAATGTTTACTCCACCATTGGTTCTCGTGCATTACTTCCTTGGCTTTCGATAGTTCAGATCCATACAAGTATTCTGAAGCAGGCAACAATTCTCGTAAATCTAGAGTGTATTTCTCGGAATAATCTAATGCTTTTTTAGAAACAGGTAAATAATCCCCTACCTTCAAATCCTTACCATTCACTCCTTGAATTTTGCCATCGATGAGTTGCAATAATGATTTAGCTTTTGTTGCAATTACTTCACGATTTCCAAGCGTTGTTATCTTTAACATAGTACTCGTTCCATCCTCATTAATAACTGGATGTCTGGTAACAGCTTCTATTTTTCTCCATACTGTAACTCCATCTTCTGTGCAACTTGGGACTTCATAATATTCAGAAAGTTCAGCGTAAGTTGTGTCTTTATCTTTCATATAATCTATTTTCTTAGATAATTTAATATTCTCCTCAGTAAATTCACCAATTTGCACACGCTTAATTTCGTTTTTCGAGTTTCTCACAAGTATCTCTGTCTCATATGTTACTGAATTCAATGTTAGCTGCGTAGTAGGTTCGCCAATACTTTGACCAGCAATTACTCCAACCATTTCACCAGGATGAACGATAGATTGCTTATACTTTAGAAGCACATTTTCCAACACCATAATAATAGCTGCTCTATGGAATCGCTTATTAACAAGAAGATCTTTGGGTGTAAGATAATAGAAATACAACATCTCAAAGAGTGCTGTTGGTTGAACATAAGTAATCCTCTTTAATTTTCCGAAGTATTCTTCGATAAGATCAAATGCTTCTAGAGGAGTAATATCCACAATTGTACTAGAGTTCAGGTTAAGCTGACCTTGGATATTCGCAATGATATTTTGAAACGAAACAGGAACCTTAACAGTATTCTCGTTCTTGTAATTAAACACAGCTTCAACTACGTTTTTTCTTGCGTCAATCATCTTCTCTATGTATTTCTGGCAATACTCTGATGTTGCTGCGCGCTGTTTACGCAAACGAGTTTGTGTGCCCTTGGTATAAATCTCAAATAGATCATTATGTTGATCATTTACACCCATAATATCATAATGAAGATAGATATCTTCAGTGCTCATTCCGACCAATGGCATAATCTGATTTTCAGCACGAGTAGAATCAAAGCCATCATCGCCGTAAGCGAACTGGACAATCTTTCCCTTATTATTACGAACTGTCATGTCATACTCTACCTTAAGATCCTCTAGACCCTTAATCAATCGCCTTTGGATATAACCTGTTTGACTTGTCTTTACTGCAGTATCAATAAGACCAATACGACCACCCATAGCATGGAAGAAGAGTTCGGGCGCGGTCAATCCTGAAATATAAGAATTCTCAATAAATCCACGAGCGCCTGGGCTATCGTCAAACTTGTTGAAATGAGGAAGTGTGCGACTATCAAACCCATAAGGAATGCGCTTACCATCAACATTGGTCTGGCCTAAACAAGAAATCATCTGCGAAATATTAATTGGTGTTCCCTTAGAACCCGAGTTTACAATCATAACGAATCTGTTCGTCTTACTCAATGATTTACGACCAATCGATCCGGCTTGATTATTAGCATCGTTTAACATATTATTTACCTTGCTCTCGAACTCCATCATGTTTGTTTGCGCAGTATTGTTTTCAAATATGCCAAGATGGAGCTTCTCAATCAAAGTTTGAACCTCATGCTTCTTCTCTGCAATTACTTGAATAATCTTGTCTTGAGTTACCTTATTAGCAATCAAATCGCTAATTCCAACACTAAATGAACTAGTTTTCATGTATTCTGTTACTACGTTTTGAAGATCATCTATAAAATGAGATGCCTGCATATTTCCATAATCATTACACACACGATGAATAATACCCTTCGTAGTAGATGCTAGAACTGATTTTTCTAGTTGACCGCGAATATACTTACCATTTCGAATTTCAAGAACATTATTCGATGTGCTTGCGTCCTCTTCTTCCTCATACAACTTTGTTTTATACTTGAGAGTAATTGGTGAAAGAATCTGAGATAGGACCTCGAAACTAGTAATATCTTGTTTCAAATCGCGCTTTTCCAAGAATGGCTTTGGATCTACTTTATCAAACATCATTAGCAGATTCATTGCGTCTCTCGGAGACATATTTACATTTGGTCTGGTAAACCGATAAGATCCCAATAACGAATCTTGATAAATACCAATAATTGGGGCATTAGCAGATGGACTAATCATCTGCCATGGGATCGCCGCTAAATGCCGAAGTTCTGTTTCTGCGAGAACATTCTGCGGCATGTGCATATTCATCTCATCACCATCAAAATCTGCATTGTATGGCTTTGTGTCACCAACATTCATTCTAAATGTGTCACCGCGCTTCATAATCTTCACGATG
>Ga0136644_10000983_pt1 | contig 22707 bp, 28 predicted proteins | sample C_130820_EF_Meta_FD_94780 | JGI IMG/M metagenome (GOLD analysis project Ga0136644, IMG submission 94780) | Freshwater microbial communities from Lake Croche, Canada to study carbon cycling - C_130820_EF_MetaG (v2) (version 2) | ecosystem: Environmental > Aquatic > Freshwater > Lake | place... | reverse complement strand
GAAAAAAAAAATATGAGAAAAAAAATTATAAAGAAAAAATATTTATCTTAAATTATTAAAAAAAAACGAAAAACCCAAAATATATCATCAATAATGAAATAAAAAAATAATTTACAAACCGAAAAAAATAAAAAATATAGATTATATATATTAAAAAAAAAATATAAAAATTTTTGAAAATTTGAATAATTTAATAATGATTTTTTATGAAAATAAAGAAATAAAATATAAAAAAAATACAAAAATAATAAAACTTTAAAAAAAATTTAAAGTGATGTAATGAGTAATTGTAGTTATGAATGAAGATATAAAAGAGAGAATTTTAAATTTTTTTTATCAAATAAAAAGAAGTAGTAAAGAAGAAATAGAAAATCAATCATTAATTTTAAGAAAATTATTATATGATTTATCATTAAATAAAAATAAAAATATTGAATTAATAAATGTTTTATATAAAATAATAGGATATACGAGAGATATTATTGATGGTTTGGGTGAATATTCGCATTCATATATGCAGATATTAGTATGGTATGATTATTATCCAAAAATGGCGATGTATGCACTAGATAAATTTGTTTTTCTTGAAAATAAATCCCAACATCCATACGGTTCTTGGAAAGATATAAAATATTTTTGTCAATATTGTAATGAAAAAGGATTGAATTATAATCATAATTTAATTCAATTTGCATTAAATTTAATGAATAAACAAATATTTATAGATAATTTACCGAATAAAATAATTAAAAATAAATCATTAGCTGCAAAATGGGTGCCTCGTGAAAAATCAAAAAGTAAAGGTTGGATATTTGAAAAGTTAGCATTTTTATATTTTTCTAATTATTTCAATAATGTAAAAAGTCTTGAGTCTAGAAATAAAGCAGAATTAAAATGTAAAATGAATTATAGAAAAATAATTTCAAAATTAAATAAAGAAATAGATACAGTTCAAATAAAACAGTGTTCAGGAGAATGGGGGTTGATAGATTTTTCAAAGACAACACCGCTTACTATTTTCAATCAATCAAAGTGTTTTTTGAATATAAATAATACTGAAAACATATTAATAAAAGATAGAATAAAATGTAGTGAAAATTTTAAAGAATATATAAATACTAATGGTGAAATAAAATCAACAAATATTGAATTAAATAGACTTGTAAAAAAAGCAAAAAATATACAAAACAACGTAGAAATAGATTTATTGAATTTATTATGGAAAAACAAGGTATTATCATTAAAAAGATTATTATCGTTGAACACATTAAACCCATTAAACCCAATAATACCAATATTAGATTTATCAAACTTCGTAAAAGATAATTATAAAGATTTTGCAATTGGTTTATCTTGTAAAATAGCAGAAAATTCAATAATAGGAAAAAGAGTATTATCTTTTACGGATGTTCCAATATGGAATAACTTAGATAATTGTAATAATTTAATAGAAATGGTTGAAGTTATAGAAAAGGGTAGTAAAGATAATAAAAATAATAAAGATAAAAAAGGTAGCTTGTATAATGCGTTGAAATTAATATTAGATTCGATAGTTGAATGTGGGCTGACTATTGAAGAAGTAAAAGGATTGACATTATTAATATTTACAAGTAATGAATCAGTTTCTTCAATAAAAGAAATATATAAAGAAAGTTTAATAAAAAATATAGATTTGATGTTTGAAGAAAAGGGTTTGAAAAGACCAGAAATATTATTTTGGAATTTAGGTTCACCTGAATTATTATCGTGTATTTGTGATGAAGAACGTGTATCAGTTATGTCTGGGTTTAATCCACCCCATCCCCGAACCCCTCTTTTGGTTCCGCAAAGTCCTGCTCCACTTCAACCTTTTTTAAAGGTGTTATTGAATCCAAGATATAATATTCTGGACGTTAAATATATTATGGAAGATACTTAAAGAAAAAATTGATTTAATAAATTCAATAAAGAGAGAAAATAAAAGACAATAGATAAAAGATAAAAGATAAAAGATAAAAGATAAAAGATAAAAGATAAAAGATAAAAGATAAAAGATAAAAGATAAAAGATAAAAGATAAAATGCTAACTTTGACCACAATAAGGTTCAACGAACAAACATTTAATGAAAATTATAACTATCGTATCAAACATAAGGATATAGGATGTATATATGGATGTGTTTTAAAAATTACAGAAAAATTACCATTAGGTTCACTCATATTAGTCGTTGAAATGAATAATAGCAAAAATCAAATAGAAGGAATTGGACTGGTTCGAAATATAGTTAGACATTATAATTCGAATAAAGTATATGATTATGATGATTATAATTATAATCGTTATATGTATAGTAGTAAATATAGATTAGACCGTTCAGTATTATTGTTTTATCTACCAAGAATAGTAGAGATGTTTGATGATATTTTATTCAAGGGAAAAACACATTTAAAAAGGGGACAAGGAATTATGTGTATTGGTTCAAAATTATTGAATAAAGATATTTGTAAAATTGTTGGAACAGAAACTGAAATAAAAGAAGAAATTATGAGAATTTTTAAATCAACATTTTCCAAAGATGTAAGTGAAATAGCAAGTGAAAGAGTAATAGAGAATATTCATATTTAAACATAAAATTATATTTAAATATAATAAAAAATGACCGATATTGATACAAATGTAAACAGTTATACTTTACCTGAATTATTACTTATATTGGATTTGGACGATAATTCTGATATAGATGATGCAACAAACTCAGCTGACTATTTCATCAATAAATATAAAAAACAAAACAATCAAAGTATGACAAATTTTTTCGTGGATATAAAGAATACATTATTAGATTATTTCAATTCAACTACTCCATCAAAGAACCAAACGGATAATTGGACGACAAATCAATATTTAAATCAAAATAATAGTGTTCAAAATGATAAAATAACTGAGAGAAAACAAAAAATAGATGTTTATGGAAATCAACACGTTCCTATGAAAAAAGACCAACTAGGTGTAAATAATAATTATAATGTTGAAGTATCTCAGGATGTATTAAATCCGAACTTAAAAAATATAACATCAAGATTTATAAATTTAGACAGTCAATATCGTCAACCAACAGGAGGTGTTGAAGGATTATCATCTGATTATACTCTTGATTTATCAGAACCATTAAATAATGTGTTAAGTCTTCGTTTATATTCTGTTCAAATTCCTTATTCGTGGTATTCAATAGACGATTATTACGGAAATACTTGTTTTTGGATAGTTATAAATGATGAAACAACCGTATCAATTTCAATTACTCCTGGAAATTATACACAGGACCAATTTGTATCAGAGTTAAACTCAGTATTTACAAGTAATAGTTATTTTAGTTTAACAACAACAACACCAGTAACTTATAATTCAAATAATGGAAAAATAACAATAAGTTTATATGGTTCGAGTTATAATGGAATAACAATAAATGGAAATACAAAACTAGTGTTTTTTGATGTAACTGGGGTGTTAAAGTGTAGTTCAACAATATGTAATCAAATAAATAATATAAATCAAACGTTAGGGTGGTTGATGGGATATCGTTCTCCTTATGTTACTGTAAGTTCATCTGGAAATCAAGGAACAGTTCTAATTGATTTATATGGACCAAAATATTTAATTTTATCTATTGATGATTACAATCAAAATCATATAAATAATGGTTTAATAACAATAACGGAGTTATCTAAAAATGTGAAACTGCCGTCTTATTATAACTCATCATTTCCGACAACTTGTTCAGTTCCAATAAATAATTTATCAAGTATGTTGAATACAAGTGAAGAAGAAAATGGAGATTTATTAATGGATAAGTTGAGTTTATCATTTAAGAAAATTCCACAAGTATTACCGAGTGCTCCAAGAATACTAACACAAGCACAAATATATTCAATAAATGAAATAATGAAGAATAATGAGAGAAATACAAATTTCAGAAGTAAGGCACCAACAAATTCAGATACGTTTGCATTAATTCCAATAAAACATAGTTCTCAAAATAATATAGGAGATGTTTATGTAGAATTTGGTGGTTCGTTGCAGGATAATAAGAGAATATATTTTGGTCCAGTAAATATAGATAGGATGAAAGTAAAATTATTAGATGATAAGGGGAATGTTTTAAATATGAATGGTGCGGACTGGTCAGTAACATTAATTGCGGAAATTTTATATCAATATTAACTCAATAAACTACTTAAAGAGGGTTGTATTTCTTTAAGTAGTTTATTAATATATTGTCGTTGAGTTGAGAATAAAAAATTGTATAATGTATAATGAAAGAAATTATAAATTATATTGGAAATTTCTCTCCTATAATATTATTGGTATTATCAATATATTTATTACATAGAAAACCGACAATACTATTTTTTTATTGTATCGGATTTCTAGTAAATAGTTTATTTAATGTAATGTTAAAATTATTAATAAAACAACCAAGACCAAGTGAAGACGAACGATTATTTTATCTTCAATTGAATAATCTACAACATATAGAATTTAATAAATTAGGTATGCCCTCAGGACACGCACAGAGTGTTTTCTATTCAACCATATTTATTTATTTTGCGTCAAATTACAATATTTCAATAGTTTCCATTTATTTATTAGCATCATTAGTTACAAGCTATCAAAGGGTCGAGTATAATTATCATACAACTCTACAAGTAATAATTGGTAGTTTATTAGGATTGATAATAGGATATTTTTTTTACATATTAGGTAAAAAAACAATTAAAAATAAAAAATAAGATGAAAATATAATATAACTTTATTTTATGGGAGCAGGAATTTTACCAACCACAATTCATAATGGTAAGTTGTATTTTTTATTTGGAAAAGAAAATAAATACGCAGACACGCCTGGATGGTCTGACTTCGGTGGGGGGACAGATAATAATGAAACATTTTTACAAACAGCAGTTCGTGAAGCAGGCGAAGAACTTACAGGGTTTTTAGGAAGCGATGTTGAAGTAAGAAAACTATTGAATAAAGCAACATTTAATATTGATAACGGGGAAAATTACAGAATGCATATATTTTATATGAAATATGACACACAACTACCGTATTATTATAATAATAATCAAAAATTTATTCAAAAAAAATTGGACCCAACAATAGTGCAAAAAAGTAAAATATTCGAAAAACAAGAAATTAAATGGATTTCAGTTGATGAAATGATAAAAATGCGTTCAAAATTTCGCAGTTATTTTCAAGAAATAGTTGATAAAATTTATAAAAATAAAAATGAAATTTATAGTTTTATAAATAAAAAATCATCCCAAAAAACCAAAAAAAATAGATAAAACACCTAAATAAACTACTTAAAGAACAACCACACCCAGACCCCCCTAAGAAAAGTCCTTATCAACGTGTTCAATTAATACATTCAAGTTATTCAACATTATTTTTATATCTTCTTTTCTATCGTGTTCATGAACTGAATGCAATTTATTTTCTAACGAATTTTTAAGTCGTTGTATTGAATTCTTATAAGTTTGCGTTTTATCTGTATAACCTTTATTTTTTGCTAAAATCATCCATCCAAGTTCTTCAAACATGTGAACATACCATCTATTAAGACCTTGCATAGTAGCTGCTCTTACATCCATTTTTACCTTTTTGGTTTTTCCGTGTAAATTACGCATTCTTCGTGTTTTTACCATTTATAATAAAAGAATATTATAAATGAAATATATCCCAATTGAATTGATAAATAAAATTCTTACTTATAGAGAAAAACATCCTTTATCAATTATAATGAATGACTTGATAAATAGCTGTTATAAAAAAGATGTTCATCCAATTTTGATTGACTATTCTATTGATGGTTATTACCATTACTCATTTTATAACTGGTATTTTAAAATAATTATCAAAAAATATATTTTTATCTTCTTGATAACACCAGTTGAAAATTAATGTTTCTTAATAATTTATGTTAAAAATGTTTTTAAATCTCTCTTCAATTAAGGATTGAATATCACCTGAGTTTAATGTTCTTTTAATTAATAAAAGTTCAGATGATTCCATAATTAATTCTTTTGAATTTTTTATAATAAACGTAGAACGTTCATACGCATCATTAATAAGTTTAAATATTTCATTATCAATCATTTCTTTATATTTATCACTTGAATCTGGATAAATAATTTTTTCACCCATTCCATAATAAACAATCATTTTTCCAGCTAACTTTGTTGCTTCCTCAAAATCATTAATAGCGCCAGTTGTTATAGATTTTCCGTAAAATAATTCTTCTGCTATTCTACCAGATAATAATATCATTAAATGTTCGAGTAATTGTTGTTTTGTATGAATATTTTCTGTTGAAGTTTCAAAAATGGTATATGCAGGAGTATTTGGAGAGTGCAAATTAATAACAACTTTTTTCATTTTGGAATGATGCTTACAAAATAGACCAACGACTGCGTGTCCCATTTCGTGAATAGCTATACACTTTATAAGTTCATTTGAATATTCGTGTTCAGTAGATTGCCATCCAGAAATAACACGATTAATCATACATTCAATATCTTGATAATTCATAATTACTCTATTTTCTCTCAAAGCATTTAACATAGCTTCATTCAAAATATTTTCAATTTGTGCGCCAGATAATCCATTAGTATTTTCAACAAAATCATCAATATTAATATTATCTTCATGTGGTTTTCCTTTAATATGAATGTTAATAATAGCTCTTCTTGTGGTTGAATCAGGAGGACCGATAAATATTTTTTTATCGATTCTTCCAGGTCGTATTAAAGCTTTATCCAATAAGTCAGCTCTATTAGTAGCACAAATTAAAAATACGCCATTAATATCTTTAAATCCGTCTAGTCCTACAAGTAATTCATTTAATGTACTGTCTCTTTCATTAGATGAGGATTCACCATCACTTGAACGAGCCCTTCCAAGTGCGTCAATTTCATCAATAAAAATAATACAAGGCTTATTTTTTTTAGCAAGGTCAAACAATTCCCTTATTCTTGCAGCACCAACTCCGACATATTTTTCTTGAAACTCTGAACCGCTAACTGCGATAAACCCAACTTTGGATTCACCTGCTAATCCTTTTGCTAAGAGTGTTTTTCCGTTGCCTGGTGGTCCTTCTAAAATGATGCCTTTTGGTAATCTTACATTATAGTTTGAATATTTTTTGAAATTACTCAACATATCAATAGATTGTTTCAATTCCTTTTTAATATTATCATAACCTCCAATATCTTTGAATTTAAATTGTTGATTATAGATAACCTCAAAATTTTTGGATTTAAAGTTTCTTTTTTTCCTATAATTCGTATCATCATCTAAGTCGTTGTTATCATCATTATCATTATCGTTATCATTATCATTATCATTATCGTAATTGTTATTGTTTCCAAAATCCTGCTTTTCAAAAAGACTTTTAAGAAGTTCTCTATTATGTAAAAGAGCACCATTTACAAAAATACCGAGTTGTTGTGGTCTCTTTTTATTTCTATCCCTATGTTCATTATTTTTCAAAAAGTTTTCAATAAAATTATCGTCGCTATTTTTATATGAATTATTACATTTTAATTTAAAAGAATGTGTAATGGGTTTAAATGTGATTGGTTTTAATAAAGAGTTGCTAAATGAAAATAATGAAAATAATGAAAATAATGAAAATAATCTCATACAATTATTTATATATTTTATTTAAATACTAATAGTTGAATAATAATATTCGGCATCTTTGCTTTCAAAATGAATTGTGGGTGGTTCGTTCCATTCAGAATAAAGTAAAGCTTTGGTAGTTGGTTTATCGAGTTTCAATAATTTGTTCAAGGCTTCCATTCTTCTCTCAACAGGTTTAGATTTTAATGATAATTTACGAGATAATTGTTTCCATCTCCATTCGAATTGCAGCGCTGATTTCCAATCAGGAAATCCTGAAACATAACATACAATATTCCAATATTCACCATTAATAACCTTCATACTTGTAGCGTGTGCACCACCTTTAATCTCTTTATTATGTTGTCTTAGTCTACGGTCTAAATCAATAGTTGCACCGACATAAGTATAATTATCTGTTGATTCTAATAAATAAACGACAGAAGACATTAAAAAATTGATTTAATAAATAACCAAATAAACCAATAAGTAAAATAATAAATTAAGTATGAGTTACTTGTTCGACAAAAACGATTACAGTTGCGGAATTATTAAAAAGATGGATTTGAATATAAATATTATAAATGAATTTAAAGAGAATTATGTTGAAGAGGAACTTTGGAATGATTATTATAATGGTTTATTAACAAATAATTTTGAAAAGTTATTTGTAATGGTGTTGAATATAAATGAAAAAAATGAAGAAAAAATGTCAAAAATATTGAATAGTTCTTTATTTGAAACTCTGAAAAATAATAATGGATTAATAGTTGGATTTATAAAAATTGAAAATTCAAGAAAATATACTTCAAAAAACTATAATTTTTGGTATATTGATTTAATTGATACTAGATTATCGAACCAACATATAGCAAGGATAATGTTGTATAAATTGAAAATATTAAAAAAGAAAGAATTTGTGCCTTTAATTGTAGCGCAAAAGGCAATAAATTATTGGAAGAAGTATTTCAAGGTTGAATATGGATTAATAACAAAAGAGCAGATTGAAGAGTTTATAATAAATAATAATATTTCAGAACATAATAATTGGGAAATATTATTTCAATAAAAAATATAAATATAAATATAAATATAAATATAAATGATTTTTGATATAGTAATTCCAGTAGCTCCAAATGATATTGGTATATTAAAAAAACAGATAGTTTATACTTTGAAAAATATAATTGGATATAGAAATGTGTATATAATATGTAGAAATAACTCTTTAAATATTGAAGGATGTAATACTATAAATGAAGATATATTTCCTTTTTCATTAGAAACAGTATCAAAATATCACGGTAATACAAGTAGAAATGGATGGTATTTACAACAATTATTTAAATTGTATTCAGGACTCATAATACCAAACATACTAGATAAATATCTAGTAATAGATTCGGATACATTTTTTTTAAAACCAACATTTTTTTATGAAAATGGTAGATGTTTATATAATTATGGTAATGAGAATCACCCAGATTATTTTCAACATATGAAATTATTACATCCGAGATTAAAAAAAGTTTATACAGATAAAAGCGGGATTTGTCATCATATGATTTTTGAAACGAAATATATAGAGGAATTATTTGATATGGTTGAAAGTAAGCATAATGATTTTTTCTATAATATATTCTTAAAAAACGTGGAAAAAAATAATTATGATATGTTTGGTTCAGGTGCTTCTGAATATGAAATTTATTTTAATTTTATTATGAATGACTATCGGGATGAAGTAAAACTGAGAGAGTTAAAATGGTCAAATAGTGATGTATGTAAAAGAGATATAGACTATGATTATATCTCATATCATAATTATATGAATAAACCCCCTAATATATTTTAGAAAAGGATTTAAAGAACCATAATATATTTTAGAAAAGGATTTAAAGAACCATAATATATTTTGAAAAATGATTTAAAGAACCATAATATATAAATGGAAAATAAAAAGACAGTAAAATATGACAAAGTAAATATCGATAAATGTATGAAAATTATAACCTTAAAAGCAAATCTTCAACATAAAATGAAATATTATATTTTCAATACATCATTAGTTGAAATCGGGTTATTTCACGACTTTTTAGATATTTTGAAATTGAAGTATGATGATTATGTAAGTCATAAATTGATTTATGAAGGGATTATTTCAAACATAAATAATTTTACAATTAGTAAAGACAAAATAATACACAACTTCTATAATCTTTTTATTGTTCCTTGTAAAAATGTAAATATTATGATTGATTTATTATTATTTCTAGATATTCAAAAAAATATTAGTCTTGAAGAAAGAATAGAAGAAATTGAGTATTTGCTTATAAAATAATATTTATTTATTTATTTGAAAAAAGAGACTTTATTATATCAAAAAAACTTCTTGGTTTATTTTCTTTTTCTTTTTCTTTTTCTTTTTCTTTTTCTTTTTCCTTTTCTTTTTCATTTATTTCTATTTCCTTTAATTCTTCCTCTTTTTCTTCTTCTTGTTCTTTTTCCTCAACAACTTCTTCTTGTTCTTTTTCCTCAACTTCTTCTTCTTGTTCCTCAACAACTTCTTCTTGTTCTTTTTCCTCAACATCTTCTTCTTGTTCTTGTTCCTCAACAACTTCTTCTTGTTCTTTTTCCTCAACTTCTTCTTCTTGTTCTTTTTCCTCAACAACTTCTTCTTGTTCTTTTTCCTCAACAACTTCTTCTTGTTCTTTTTCCTCAACTTCTTGTTCTTGTTCCTCAACAACTTCTTCTTGTTCTTTTTCCTCAACAACTTCTTCTTCTTGTTTCTCTTGTTCTTCTTCTTGTTCTTTTTCCTCAACTAATTCTTTAACTTTTTCATTTTTGTTTTTATACATTATAAATTATATAACTATATAAATAATTTATATAATATTAAAAGAGGATGGAACAAATAACAACAGTTCGTGGATTAAACATACTAGAAATTAATGATAAACCAATACCAACAAATATTCCTATTTATCTTAGAAAACAAAATGGAAAAATGGTAGAATTGGGGACTTTGGAAGAACTTTTAAGTAATCCTAAATTTTTAGGAACATCCACTCTATATGATAAATATGGAACAGTCCACGGATGTTTTATTTTAAACAAAGACTTAAAGAATAATTTATTTATATTCAATAAAAAAAATATGCAAAAGAAAATGGAAAATGAGAAAATAAATAAAACTAGAACTTTTGAGTAAAGTAAATAAAATAATTATTATATGAAGTAATATGAAAGAAGAATTGAAATTTTCAAAAAATACTTTATCTGACATAATAAACTGGTTAAAAATGGGTTTTATTTTATGTATTCATTCGTATAATAAAAAATTATATTATTATTTCAAAGAAACCTTGGAAGAAATAAATGATGTAAGTATTATTTATGTAAATGTAAGTAAAATGTCATCTTTATTAGAAGCGGGTGAGTGGTCGTGGTATATTGAGAATGAAGGGTTTGTAAAATACAAGAGCACACATATTTTACCTACAAACGAAAACAATATTTATATATTTTCACTATAATTTAAGAATATCCGTATCTAGAAAATTGTCCCCATATACGGGACGAAATCCCATCAGAGTCATAACCATCTTCTGAGTTAGTATCATAATCATACTCATCATTACAAGTGCATTCCTCGTATTCATTTAAACAATAATTACAAATGTTTTTATTGATATAAACTGTTGCTAATTGAAAACATACTTCCATCATCATACTTCTATGATGAACGTTGTATTCTCCAATATAGTCTTGTAATACTTTCGGCAGAGTTTTAATTTTGTTATTGATTTCCATTTTCTTTCTTTCTTTCTTTCTTTATTTCTTTATTGGTTGAGGGAGGATTTGAGAGAGAAAATAATTTCAATTTTTTTTAAATAACTTAAAGAAATAAACACTAAAAAAATATAAGAAAAAAATATGTATTTATTTGAAGTTATTTATTACGTATTTAATGATTTGTATCAAAATAGTATTAAATTATTGGATGAATATGGTGGATTGTAATAATATCAAATTATATAAATGCCTTCACTAAATGATAGTTCAATACTTATAGATAATTGGGTTGTTACACTTTCAGAAAAAGGTGATTCTATATCTATTGTTTCAATGTGTTTTTTCAAAGATAAAGATTTGATTGATAATTTACCAAAAAAGTCTTATGGTTCTAAAAGAATGAATAGACTAAAATTATTTTTATTATCAAGAGCAGTTATCTGGTATTATGAATTATAAAACCACACGTGCCCTTTCCCTGATAAATAATATTTACTTATATTAAATGGTTGCAAAAACGAAAAATGCAAAAAAAATAAATAATAAAACCATAAAAAATAAAAGTAACAGTTTAAGTTGTAGTTTATCGGACAATCCAAAGTTAAAGTATTTTGCTATAAAATTGTTCTATTTTATGTTGTCTTACTGGAAAAGAAACTATCCCAAAAATTGGAAGGATATTTTGGGAGATGGTTTAATTGAAAAGAGAGAAAAAATGGTAATTACTAAAATTGGGTTTTCAAATGAAGAGTATGACAAAATTATTAACTTTATTGATTTATCTGAAAAACAAAACTTATTCGATTATTTAATGAATAAATTTCATAAAGTATCATCAGCTTTAAATAACTTATCTGAACCAACTTATGCGTTTTACCATATAAATATCAATAAAAAATTACAATATGAATTTATTAATGAAGTTAAAAAACTGTTTTCAGCAGAAAATATAACGTGGAATTTTTTTAAAAATATATATTTATCTATTCAAGATAATTCTGACAGAAATAATTTTAATTTTTTTATGTATGATTTGATTTATGAAAGAAAAAAAGGAATAAATTCTTTATACAGAAACAATCTAGGAAATATGGGATTTATACGAAATAAAATAATGACTGAAATAAAAAATGAAAAGAGTTTAAAAAAATTGAATAAATGCAATAAAGATGTTAATGATTTTGAAAATTATAAAAACTATGGTATATATGATTCAAGTTCAATATATGAAATTAAAGGTTCTTCACCATATGCTATTATAATGAATAAATATAATGAACCATATTTGGGAGGACCCTCGGGTTCTACTGCTGTTCTTTATATTAGTTTATTTACTTTTTACGAATATCCTGAAACATTAAAAAACAAAATACTTCTGCTTGGTGTATTGATAGCAGATTATATTCCTTTATGGCATACACTACCTGAAATATTAATTATAGCTTATCCTGAAATTAAAAGTAAAGGTGTTCCAGTTTATAATTTATCAAAAGACCCTATAAAATATTCAAGAGATGTTTTGAAAATTGTAGATTTATAGAATTATTACATTTCTTTTACATATACCAAATTTTTATGGGGATTGAATAATATAAATTCTTCAATATTCATTTTATACAAAACAAAATTTGGAAACCAAAAACTATCTGCGTTTGGTTGATATATACCTTGAATTCCATCTTTTTTGGGAAGTGTACTGCATAAATTACTAACTGCGTATTTATCAAATAAATAGATGCTAATTCTATTTAGTTTGTTTTGTTTTGAAAATATGTTTGTAGCTCTATAATAATTTATTTTTAATATTATCTTTTTCAATATAGAATCGTTTTGTCTTGTATTTATTTCAATAAACTTTTCTTCCAGTAAAAATTTTAATAATCTTAAAAAATCATATTGTTCTCTTAAAGAAATATATCCAAACGCAAATTTAAATTCAAACAACGCTTTTTGATTATTAGATAGTGAGATAAAAAAAGTAGGTATATCGGAACCCAATTTGTCCAATTTATTTTTAATTTTTGATATTAGATTTTCATCAAAATTTAAACACGGAGTTAGTTCAACTTTTGAATTTTCGAAAAAACGTTCGAATATTTTTTCATTTTCTTTTGTTATTTTTATTAATTTTGTAATTTTTTTAAATTGAAATTTATAAAGTTTTGTTTCTTTTGTTTGGTAACTTTTGGCTACATTATATGTTCCAAACCAACTAGAATTATTTAATAAACAATCGTCTTTTGATTCTATTTCTGCTTGTTTTTTAAATTCTAAAAGTTTATCTCCATCATATTTTTTTGACGCATATAATGGATATTTTTCTTTTAATATTAATAAACTAATATTATGAGTTGTATGCCTTTTTGTTTTAGAGTGGTTATTTTTGTTATGTTTTCTTGTTGTCATTATAATATTATATAAAGAGAAAATTATCGACTTTTCACAGAAATCTTACGCTCTTTTTCTGCCGCTTTCTCGGCATCTTTCCGTTCCTTTTCAAGAGCCCTAGACATTAAAAAAAAGGTATTGAACCCAAGGTGGTTCTCACTTTAATTTTTGTTTATATCTTACAACATATCTTCTAATATAAATTCAAGGAGCACCTTTTTTATATCTGAACCACAATATTTCGATTTGAAATATGGGTCTGAATATACTACGCCTCCACAGCAACTGGAACTTCCACAACATTCTCCATCCCCCCAACAATCATCGCAACTATTTTCTTCTATTATTCTTTTACTCAAATAAAATCTTGGTTTCCTTTTTCTATGTTCTACTAGACAAATATGCGAATTTTTTTGATTCGTTAAAATTGTAGATTTAGTATATGCAATTGGAAATTTGTAAGTGTAAAATGTATCACTGTGAAAGACCAGTTGTTTTTCATCTGGAATTATAAAACTAAATATTTCCTTTCCGATTTCCTTGGGTAATTTCATCACTTGGTTCAATAATTCGCTCATTTTCGGTTGTTTGTTTTTTGTTTGTTTTGTGTGCTTTGTTATTTATCATCAGTTCTTTTATAAAAAAGTAAATCAATTTTTTATGTTTACACTAAAAAATTGATTTACTGAAATAACGAAGTATTGAATCGCCCTGAGTGAGTGATAATTAAACCCTCTTTAAGTAGTTTAATATAAAGGTCTTTTCTTTTTTGTTCCGCTCAGGGTTCTCCGTTTTGTTCTTACTTTGTTATAACCTTTCTTAAAGGTAGTCCTCATAAGGGTTGAACCTTTGTAAGCAAATAACTTTTCATAACTATAGAACCGTGATGTTTTATCTAATGTTCTTCTTTTTTGTTTTTTCCAAACTACAACAAAATCCTTTGGTGCAGATTCTTCCGAAATAAAAACACAATTATCTTTACTCCATTTTCTCATAGTATCCCAAAATAGAGCACTATCAAATTCACCTGTGGAATAACCTTCGGTTCCTTTATAAGGAGGGTCACAATATATTAACATGTTATGAGGTTCAAAATCAGTATAAGATTTGTTATAAAAAAAAACATTATTTTTTTGAATAGATGGTTTTATTTTTTCAATAGAAGATTTGAACTCATTTAAAAAATTTCTACCGCTATTTCCAGCCCATTTTTGTGCATATCCCGCAAAATATTTACCCCCAAAACTCAACCCAAATCCAGCAACAGCCTTCATCGCATTCGGAGACTTAGATATTTTAAGTCTGTTATATTCTTTTTCGTCAATATCATTTGGTATTTTTAACTTATTATTCTGTATTTGTTTCCACATTTCTATTAAGTCTGGTTGAAGGTCTGATGCGATAAATTTTTTATATTTTTCTTCTTTGGTCATATATTTAAATACACCTAAAGAACCACAAAACGGTTCTAAATATCCATTTAATACTTTATTTGGACACGCATTAGATAAAAAATGAGCTATTAGTTTACCTATTCCGTGTTTTCCACCCAGGTATTTCATATATTTATTGAAATATTATTAAATAAAAAAAGGTATTGAACCCAAGGTGGTTCTCACTTTAATTTTTGTTTAACTTAAAGAACTACCGTAATTTTTGCCTTTCTTACTCCAACTACTCTGTTCCGTTTTGCTTCTTCTAGTTGCTCATCAGTAGGTAAAGGACCATACTTTTCAACTGACCATATATATTCAGCGCCTAATGGTAAAATAATCCATTTTCCTATTTCTTGTCTTCTTGCTTTTGCTATTTCTGGATTTGAAACATTCCAGTTATACCTGTTGTTAACTGTTGCTAACTCTTTGTTTCCAAAGAACCACGGACCAGTTACTTTCTTTTTTTGTTTTATACCATACTTGAACCAGTGTTGACATGATGACGGCGAACATTCATACATTAGTCCTCTTATAGCAGCTTTTATGTCATATTTTTCGTCAACTTCTTCACAAGTGTAAGGGTTTATAAGTCCGTTTATTTCAATATATTTTTCTGTAAACTCCTTTATCGTAAAACCATCTTGGTTCATTCTATGTGATGTAAATAATATATTAGCTTTACCTTGTATATTTATAACTCGTTTTCTTTTTATTTTGTCTTGTTTCAACTTTAACTTGTCCCTTTTCTTAATTTCCTTTTCAGTCGTCTTATCAGCATCTTTTCGCTCTTTCTCAGCCATCTTCTCGGCATCTTTTCGCTCTTTCTCAGCCATCTTCACGGCATCTTTTCGCTCTTTCTTAGCCATCTTCTCGCCATCTTTTCGCTCTTTCTTAGCCATCTTCTCGCCATCTTTTCGCTCTTTCTCAGCCATCTTCACTGCATCTTTTCGCTCTTTCTCAACCATCTTCTCGGCATCTTTTCGCTCTTTCTCAGCCATCTTCACGGCATCTTTTCGCTCTTTCTTAGCCATCTTCTCGCCATCTTTTCGCTCTTTCTCAGCCATCTTCACTGCATCTTTTCGCTCTTTCTTAGCCATCTTCACGGCATCTTTTCGCTCTTTCTCAGCCATCTTCACGGCATCTTTTCGCTCTTTCTTAGCCATCTTCTCGGCATCTTTTCGCTCTTTCTTAGCCATTTTCTCGGCATATTTCCGTTCCTTTTCAAGAACCCTAGCCTTTTTTTTCAATTCAGATGGTCTTTGAATTTGGTATTCCATTTTAGTATTGATAGAGAAATGCTGGTTTGTTTTATTAAATGACCCAGTTTTATCGCTTGTTGTAAGGTTTAAAAAAGAATAAAAGTTATTGAGTATTTCAGTTTTTTTATGTTTATACTAAAAAATTGATTTACTGAAAATTTTCCACCAAGTCCGCTTTTCTTTAACTAGTTCAACAGAGAAGGGTTAAAGTATGAAAACCTAAAAGAAAATATACAAAAGAGACCAGAAAAATATATTCCAAAAAATAAAGAAAATATACAAATAATCGGCGTTTGAAATGTTTCAAGCAGTCCCTGAGTGATTGGTAAATTTATTCTCTTTAAGTAGTTTAATTAAACATATTATCCATTACCAAAGTATATTTCTACTCAGATTATTTGCTGAGTATGGATTGTTTTTCCAGTTTCCTAGCATATTTGCTGTTCTTGTCAAATAATTTTTTCTTCTATTATTATCTTTATGTTTTGTAAAATCCTCATACCCAAGTTGTCCGAAATTTACGATTTTTCCAGATGGGTCAATAATCGCATATTTTTTATTTATATTTGCTGATTTATAAAGAATCGCATTTCTTCCTAAATATGTAAATGCTTTTTTTTGCGCTTTTATTGGGTCAGAATATAAATATAACTCATCTCTTTTCGGTAAATCGGTTGAACGTATCATATACCTATTAAAATAAAAAATTGAAAACAAAATAAAAGATAATAGAGAAAATAAAAAACAATAAAACAATAAAACGAAAGAAAACAATAAAACAATAAAAGAAAGAAAAGAAAATGAATATTTTCATATTATCGTTGATACAGCGAGAGATTGCAGAATATATGATGGATAAACACATAAGTAAAATTATACTGGAAGCAGTTCAAATGCTTTGTTCTGCGAAAAGAATTTTAGACCCAGATGATGTCAGTAATGAAAATATATATAAGTTGGCTCATAAAAATCATCCAGTAACTATTTGGTGCAGACAATCGAAAGAAAATTTTATTTGGGTATTAGATTTGATTGAAGAAATGCACAAAGAATGGAAATACAGATACGGACATCCAGAAACAAAAAATCATAAATCATATTTGATGGCTTTATATTTAAAAGAACGTATTCCAGATGAAGATAAATATGCGGAAAAAGGATTGACCCGTTTTGCTCTTGCGATGCCCGATAAATACAAGTCAGATGACCCAGTATTGTCATATAGAAAATATTATATGTCGCCTGAAAAACAGAAGATAGCATCATGGAATAAAAATAGAGCTAAACCAAAATGGTATAAATTTGGGTCAAATGAAGAAGTAGTAGTTAAAAGAAAAAAATATAAGTTAATAATTGTATCGCATTTTTAATAAAGAACTTAAAGAACTAATAATCACTAAAACTATCAGGATAATCACTAGGGTCATAATCATATAGTTCATCGTCGTCTAAATAACAATCACAAAAGACATCTAAATCTCTCTCAATATCTTTATTTTTTAATTTATAGTTTATATCCAAAATATAAGACTTATAATCTCTATCTATATTACGTTTTTTTTTATTGATTCTTGAACAGTTAATTATTTTTTGTTTTTCAGCAGGGGACTTCATTTTTTTTATTTTATTTCGTTTTGATTTTTTTTTTTGATAAAGAGAAATATCATATTCTTCGTTGAAATTTATGGAATGAGAAGTTATATTTTCTTTTTCTTTTTCTTTTTCTTTTTCAAAAGGTATTTTTATAATATTATCACTTTGACTTGATAATATTATATCAAATGAGATTCCGTGTATTGCTGTTTGTAAATATGAATTATCTGTTTTATTACAATAAACAATTTCATTTTCGACGAAGAATTTGTGTGAATCCGAGAAATTTAATATCATACGAACCATCTTTTTTTTATTCTGTTCTTTTTTTTATAAATAAAATCAATTTTTTTCTCCTTTTACTTTTTCACTTTTTTATTTTCAGGAATTAATATCGTCTTTTTTATTTTTAGGATTAGGATTTAATTTACAGTTTCTAGAATGTGCTGATAATGAAGCCTTATTTTTTGCCTGATAGTTACAATAACAACAGTTGAGATTTTCATTTTCAATAATTCCGCATTTAATCAAAATATTTTTAATTTTCGGAATTTGCATATCTTCCAATTTATCCAATAATTGCTTACTCATATTTTTAACTGTTTCTATAACAGATAACTTCTGCATAGCAAAATTGCGATATTCCTCTGCTAATTCGTCAATATCCTTTTTATTAATTGAATAAGCGTCATCAATATTATTATTTGTATTTGTTATAACATTCAACTTGGATGATAAACTATCTATAATATCAATAGCAACCTTCAATTTTTCCGTATCATATTCTGCATTAGGAATATAAAGATGAATTAAATTATTAATTATATCGATTTGAAAATTATCTTTAAATGTAATTGGTGTTTTCTGAGAGATAAATATTCCGTGATTTTGTTGTTTTTGAATATCTCTCTCAAACTTCATTATTTCATCCGTGGAAACACTCCTATTATAATCCTTATTTTCAAATAAGATTGTTGGTTTTTCTTTATTCTTTCTATTAACCTTGAAATCACAACTAGCCGTATCAGCAGAAACTCTTACAATTTCATCACAAGGAAGTATTGATTGAAGCATAAAATATAATTCATTCTCAGATACACCACCTTTCAAACTTGAATTATTCTTATATTTATTCAAGAAATCATTCAATTCGTTAGATAATTTTTCTTGAATCAACTGTTGTTGAGTAAATTCATCTTTAACCTTCTGTATGCCTGTGCTTGTTCTTTCTTCACTAGACTGAATAAGATTAAAAATTGGATTTTGAATACTAGAAACCATTTTTGAAAAGTTGCTTTCAATATTATCTATAATAATTTTCGTAGAGTTTTCGTCTTTATTCTTAGTTTCCAATAATTTTTTAGTATCTTGTTCAATTGAAGAACAGAAAGATTTTATACAGTTTTCAATTTGTGTATAATTCTTATCTTGACTTTTTGGAATAATATCATTAATAATAGTTGTTGTTTTTATCAAAATTGTATCAGTATTTTTATCGATAATTGAAGATATTTTTTCATTATTAGAGAGAATATTAGTTGTAAGTTGGGTTTTCAAATCTTCAATATATTCTTTCTTAGTTTGTAAAAGTTTTTCATTAAAGTTGAAGATAATATCGGATTTTATAGTAGAAATATTTTTGTCAATATCAGAAACAATAGAAAGAATTTTAGAATTGATAGTATTATTAATTGTATTGGATAGGTTCGAAGAAAGATTTTTCAAAATATCAATAAAAATTAGGTTTATAGTGACAATATCAATATTCGGGTTCTCTCTATAATATTTTATTATGACATCATCCGTAATTATGATAGAGTTATTTTCCATTTATTATATTGTATGTTTTGTTTTCTTTAATATATTTTACATAAAGAAAGAAAGCAACAAAACGACCTCATGTTTGAGACAGAGTGTAATATTATAATAAAACAGTCAGTGTGTCATCATCAGGAACAGACACTATATTATCTGATGCGTTGGAACAGTGTCGTATATACATTAAGGAAACGTGTTGAAGGAAAATTTATAAATAATATATTTATAAATAATATATGGTTCGTAAAAGACAAAAAGGAGGATTAGAACCTTTATTGATGGTTCCAAAATTTAAATATACTTTTGATGAAGAAAGAAAATTATTCATAAATTGTTTATATCCATATTCTGATATATTTTTGAATACTATTAGAGAGATACCTTGGAATAATTATAGTTATAATGGTTTGATAGACATAAAATATGAGGAATTTAGAAAACCAGCAATCAACCTTCAAATTGAATCCAACACAGGAGATAATAAACCTGTATGTTATTTTTTGGGAGGAACTGTTTATGAAATATTAAATCAAAAATTTAAAAATAGTGTTGATTATCATAGTTATGCGGATGCAACATCTGATATAGATGTAACTTTATATCCACCAAAAATAAATTATAAAAATGATGGACTAATGAATGATTATATAACGTGTCTATTTATAAATGAAAATGAAAATAGAATAAATCCCTATTATAACGATTTTATTGAATGGACTTTCAACCAATTTTTTGATAAAGTAAAGTCGGTTCAACTACTAATTAATCAAATTTCTAATATTGTAGAATTTGATATAGATGAATATATTAATAAAGAAGAACTCCCATCAAAAAATAAAACAAAAGAGTTCGGTTACAGAGTTGAAAAAGTTGGAAAATTTTACGTTATATCTTTTATAAATGGTGATAATACGATGTTTAAAATACAATTAATATGTAAAATTCAAGATAATACAACAGGTGTAAGTGGAACAGACCACGTAGTTGAAATTATTATTCCATTACCAGATGAAGAAAATGAAGGGTTCCAACCAACAAAGGACAGATATAGTCATGATGAAGATTTTGATATAGTTACTGTTGGTGCAAATAATAATTATGCTATTCAAAAATATAATTCATTAATTGATAATAATTTGTCGGCATATAAAGAAAGAGCTATATATGTTGATAATAAACAAAAAGCACATAAAGCATACAATCACGTAGCAAGATTATTTTACTTATACGAATTGTTATATAAAAATATGAATAGTAGTGAATTTGCGAATAAAACGATTTATACATTACAACCGTATTTTTTAATAAAAAATGGAGTATTTAAATATTATAAAATAATAAATAATGATTTTGTTAAAGTTGATGTTCCGATGAAAAAATTTGCTGATGCCTATTTCAAGTTATTTTTGAAGACGAACTCTTTAAGAAATTATGTAATAAATGCTAGAAAAACGAATGCGTTTGATGATATAATATTGAATTTTGAATTCAACGGTAATAAAATAAATTTAACTGAGGAAAATCTTAATCAACTTACTATATTTCACGATAATTTTGTAGATGATTTATTTAATGATAAGTCTTATATTTCAGGAGGGAAAATAAGGAGAAGAACTACAAAAAGAAATAAAAAAGTGCTTACAAAAAAGAGGAATAAAAAAACAATAAAAAGAAAAAGAATTACAAAGAAGAATAATAAATAAAATAATGATATAAAGAGTATTTTATTATACTAAATAAGCAGGATTGTTTAGTTTGCGACTCATTTCGTTCTTCACCGCCGAGAGCGTATTGGGGAACCATCGTAAGGTGTAATTCCTTACTATTGATTTTATGTCGCTTCTTGTGAAAAGGTGTAAAAAGAAAACAACTTAAAGACCAGCTCCTATAGTATAGTGGTTAGAACACCATCCTTATAAGTTGGAGACGCCAGTTCAATCCTGGCTAGGAGCACATTTTTTATAAATATACTTAAATACTTATATTTATACAAATTACGAAAGGGAAGCAATTATAGAGTAGAGTTAATCCTAAATTTTTGCATATATTTTCTTCTGTTTTGTTGTTATACTTAAAGACCCTTATCAATCTCCGTATATTCTAATAACTTATTTTGAATTTTATTAAAATCTTTATTTTCATCATCAGACGCTGTTACAGTTAATGCTTCAAGCATTATTTTATTATATTGTTCATTCATTTTAACATTTGTTGTATCAAGAAAACCTTTATGAGTTGTTTTTCCCATCGCACGAGTAATATCTATCATTTTATAAGATGTTGATTTTATCATACCATTAAGATATTTACAACTTTTTTCTTCTTTTATCCATTCATTTTCATTATTTTTTATATAATATTTTTTGCGTTTCTTATCGGTTGTTTGTATAGGTCGGTCTGTCTGACTCAAATTATTTAATCCATTAATCAATAATTTTGTTATTGTTACTTGATATCCTAAATGAGCCATTTCTTGTATTTCACTTTCTTTAATATCTAACCCATCTACAAACTCTTTTAAATTTATTGCGTTGCTACAATCATTATTTAAATAATTGTAAATATTGAAATTATTTACAACATTATTATTATTATTATTTCCAATTATAGTATTTGTATTATTCTTAATTTTATCCTGTTCTTCTTTTAATTGTTTTAACTGCTCTTGTATTTTTTGTTGTTGTTCTTGTAATTGAATAATTACTTTTTTATCTTCATTATAATCACACTTTTTTTTATGTCTTGATAAATTATTTTT
>Ga0136644_10000981_pt1 | contig 22715 bp, 19 predicted proteins | sample C_130820_EF_Meta_FD_94780 | JGI IMG/M metagenome (GOLD analysis project Ga0136644, IMG submission 94780) | Freshwater microbial communities from Lake Croche, Canada to study carbon cycling - C_130820_EF_MetaG (v2) (version 2) | ecosystem: Environmental > Aquatic > Freshwater > Lake | place... | reverse complement strand
TCGACATCGTCAGGGAGTTGCGGAACAAGAACTTCTTTCGCAGGGGACGCATCGTCTGCGTACAGTCGCTGAAGTACACGTTCGAGATATCCGGCCGGGCTGAGGTCCTCCGCCTTCTCAATGACGAAACCACGCTCCCCTCGAATACGTCCCTTGCGCACGTGGAAAACCTGCACACCCATTTGCAATTCATCTTCTGCGGTGGCAATCACATCAGCGTCTGTGCTGTCGTCGAAAACGACGGTGTTCTTCTCCAAAGCCCTGGTCAGTGCCGAGATTCGGTCCCGTAGCCGGGCCGCATCTTCATAGTCCAAACGTTCGGACGCATCCTTCATCAAACGTTCGAGATCCCGCACGTAACCGTCGGACTGCCCGTTGACGAAGGAACAGAAATCCTCAACGAGGCGGTCGTACGCCGCCTTGTCGATGGCACCGACGCACGGCGCACTGCAGCGTTCTATGTAGCCGAGGAGGCACGGCCTGCCGACTTGGGCAGCACGTTTGAACACTCCATCGCGGCACGTGCGAATAGGAAATGCCTTGGTCAGCAGCTCCACCGTTTCCCGGATGGCCCATGCGTGTGCATAGGGGCCGAAATAGCGCACGCCCTGTCGTTTCGCCCCGCGCACCACAAGAGCCCTCGGAAATTCGTCCTTCATCGTCACAGCGAGATACGGGTAGGACTTGTCATCACGATATTTGACGTTGAACCGCGGGTCGTACTCCTTGATCCACGAGTACTCCAAAGCCAACGCTTCAACTTCGTTGGCGACCATCACCCAATCGACCGACGTAGCCGTCGTCACCATCGTGCGGGTTCGCGGGTGCAGGGTCGCCAGATCGGCGAAATAGCTCGACAGACGGGCCCTGAGGCTCGATGCCTTACCGACATAGATAACGCGCCCCGCGTCATCTCGGAAGCGATACACGCCGGGTTCCGCGGGGATCTCCCCCGGCGCCGGTCGATAGTCGGCGGGGTTCGTCACCTCAGGTTGCCTTGGCCGCTTTCGCGCGCGTTCGCTTGACCGTCGACTTGGCCGGTGCGGCGCTCACGGGCCGAGGCGCGAGCAACCCCTTGAGGAAGTGCCCAGTGTGGCTGGCCGTCACCTGCGCCACGTCCTCGGGTGTACCGGTGGCCACCACAGCGCCACCGCCGGATCCGCCCTCGGGTCCCATGTCGATCAGCCAGTCGGCCGTCTTGATCACATCAAGGTTGTGTTCGATCACCACAACAGTGTTGCCCTTGTCGACGAGAGTCTGCAGCACGCCCAACAACCGGCGGATGTCCTCAAAATGCAGTCCCGTCGTGGGTTCATCCAGCACATAAATGGTGCGTCCCGTGGACCGCTTCTGTAATTCGGCAGAGAGTTTGACGCGCTGCGCCTCACCGCCACTCAAGGTGGGTGCTGACTGTCCCATGCGCACGTAACCGAGCCCGACGTCTACCAAGGTGGAGAGATGTCGCGCTATCGCGGGCACGGCCGCAAAGAATTCCAGGGCCTCCTCGATGGGCATATCCAGAACCTCGGCGATGGTCTTGCCCTTGTAATGCACCTCGAGGGTGTCGCGGTTGTAACGCGCCCCGTGGCAGACCTCGCACGGGACATACACGTCTGGGAGGAAGTTCATCTCGATCTTGATCGTTCCATCGCCCGAGCACGCCTCGCACCGACCACCTTTGACGTTGAACGAGAATCGTCCCTGCTGATAGCCGCGCACTTTGGCCTCTGCGGTATCCGCGAACAACTTCCGAATGGAATCGAAGACACCGGTGTACGTTGCCGGGTTGCTGCGCGGCGTGCGACCGATGGGGCTTTGGTCCACATGCACGACCTTGTCCACGTGCTCGAGGCCGGTGACCCGTCGATGTCTGCCCGGAACTGTCCGTGCTCCATTGAGGTCGCGCGCCAGAACGTTGTATAGGACGTCGTTCACCAATGTGGACTTTCCAGAGCCACTGACACCCGTTACAGCGACGAAAACCCCTAGTGGAATCTCGACCGTGACACTCTGCAAGTTGTGCTCACTTGCCTCGTGCACCGTGATGACACGTCCATCGTGTGCGCGACGCGTGGGCGGAATGTCGATACTGCGTCGCCCGCTGAGGTACTGGCCGGTGATCGACTCGGTGCTCGACATGAGGTCCGACACGGGTCCGCTCACCACCACGCGTCCACCGTGCTCACCCGCACCCGGCCCGATGTCAACCACCCAGTCGGCGACAGCGATGGTGTCCTGATCGTGCTCAACAACGATCAAGGTGTTTCCGAGATCACGAAGCCGAATGAGGGTGTCGATCAAACGCCTGTTATCGCGCTGATGAAGGCCGATGCTCGGTTCATCCAGAACATAGAGGACTCCAACCAACCCTGAACCGATCTGAGTTGCGAGACGGATCCGTTGAGCCTCACCACCGGCCAGAGTCGCAGCTGGTCGATCCAGGGACAGGTAGTGCAGGCCTACGTCGATGAGGAACTGAAGTCGCTCGTTGACCTCCTTGAAGACCCGACTTGCGATCGTCGCATCGCGCTCACTCAACTTCAAGCTCGCCAGCAGAGTCGCTGCTTCGCCGATGGGAAGACCGGCGATCTCAGCAATGGAATGGTCACTGATGGTGACCGCTAACGACAACGGCTTGAGACGCGCACCCCCACAAGCCTGGCACGGAACCTCGCGCATGAATCCTTCGAAGCGTTCGCGCGTGGCATCCGTATCTGCCTCGCTGTGCCGCCTCTGCACAAAGGGGATCACGCCCTCAAACTCAGTGAAGTACGAGCGGGTGCGCCCATACCGATTGCGATACTTCACGTGAACCTCAGTGGGGTGCCCGTTGAGCAGCGCCGTGCGAGCCTTTTTGGGCAGGCTCTTCCACGGGGTATCCATAGAGATCTCGAGCTCTTCGCACATCGCCTCAAGAAGTCGACCGAAATAGTCAGACACCGACCCTCGCGACCACGGTGCAAGGGCACCTTCGGCAAGAGACAGCTCGTCATCGGGGACCACCAACTCGGCATCGACCTCGCGGCGCGTGCCCAAGCCCGAACATTCCGGGCAAGCACCAAAGGGAGAGTTGAACGAGAAAGAACGCGGCTCCAGTTCCTCGAACGACAGGCCATCGCGCGCACACGCCAGGTGCTCGCTGAAGATCCGCTCGCGATCCGCGTTCTTCTCATCGAGGTCAACGAAGTCCAACACGACCACTCCGCCGGCCAGACGGAGGGCCGTCTCCACCGAATCTGTCATGCGCTGGCGAGCGTCCGCTTTGACGGCCAGACGGTCGACCACGACTTCGATCGTGTGCTTCTCCTGCTTCTTAAGGGTGGGCACCTCCTCAAGGGCATAAATCACGCCATCGACCCGCACCCGGGAAAAACCTTGGGATTGAAGCTGGCGGAAGAGATCGACGTACTCGCCCTTGCGTTCGCGGATCACGGGAGCCAGCACCTGGAAGCGCGTGCCGGTAGGCAGCTCGAGCACCTGATCCACGATCTGCTGCGGTGACTGTCGCGCGATGACATCGCCGCACTCAGGACAGTGTGGAACGCCAATACGAGCGTAGAGAAGGCGCAGGTAGTCGTAGACCTCCGTGATGGTGCCCACGGTTGATCGCGGATTTCGCGAGGTGGACTTCTGATCGATGGAGACGGCCGGGGATAGACCTTCGATGACATCTACGTCAGGTTTGTCCATCTGCCCGAGGAATTGGCGGGCATAAGAGGACAGGCTCTCGACATAGCGCCGCTGCCCCTCCGCGAATATGGTGTCGAAAGCCAGACTTGATTTTCCCGATCCGCTGAGTCCGGTAAAAACGATGAGGGCATCGCTTGGCAGGTCTATCGATACGTTCTTGAGATTGTGCTCGCGTGCCCCGCGCGCGACTAGGCGCTCGCTCACCACATCTCCTCACAGCGACGGTAGTGTCCGGATGGACGACAGGAGCCCGAATGTATAACGGACGCGTACAGGTCGGTGGGCCGGCCGACGTGCATGAGCTCCCCCGACTCATCGTGAGCAAGCTGGCCGTGGGGCCCTACGACAACAATGCCTACCTACTGCGCTGTCGCAACTCGGGCGTCCAGCTCCTCATCGACGCCGCCGCGGAGCCGGTCCGCCTGGTGGACCTGGTCGCCGACGGTGGCCTAGAAATGGTGGTCACCACGCACCGGCACCGCGATCACTGGCAAGCATTGGCCGAAGTCGTCGCGGCCACCGGAGCGGCTACTGCCGCCCATCTCGATGACGCCCCGGACATTCCCGTGCCCACCGACCTACTCGTGCACGACGGCGACCTGATCGCGGTCGGGGATTGCCTACTCGAGGCTATCCACCTCGTCGGACACACGCCCGGGTCCATCGCCCTGCTCTACGACGACCCGGAAGGGATGCCACACCTCTTCACCGGCGACTGCCTGTTTCCGGGCGGTGTGGGCAAGACCGGGACTCCAGGGGAATTCGACAGCCTCTACACCGGTGTTGTGTCACGTCTGTTCGATCGACTCCCTGATGAGACGTGGGTGTACCCGGGCCACGGCAATGACACGACTATCGGGGCCGAGCGCCCGCATCTGGCCGAATGGCGCGAACGCGGCTGGTGAACCACCGGCGCTACCAGTCGATTGCCGAGCCCATATGCCAGAGGTCAAACATGTCGAGGTCGAGACCGGGCACGCCAGCCAGCGTCAGCGCGCTTGCGATCTGTGTCCGGTGCTCGGTGGAGTGGTAGCAGGCCTGACTGAGGAGGGCTGAACGGCTGATCGTCACCGGACCGGATTCATCTTCCAGAGACAAAACCTCGTCATTCATCGTTCCCTGCTCGATGAGAAGTGCGTTCATCGAATCTAGGTGCGCCGCCATGGCTGCGAGATCCTCGGGACCAGCCGGCAGCAGCACATCAGTCCACATCGCGCCGGTCAGGCAGAACCGGTACCACTCGCCGCCGTTGACTATGTGTTGAAGGAGGTGGGCAACGGTGCGGCCGGTGGAATCGCACGGCACCGCAAGAGCCGACACCGGCATGTCACCCAACGTGTGAAACAAAAGCGCATCGGCCCATCGCAGGTGGCGCAGGGACGTGGTCATATCAATCATGTCTGGTCGTCACTTTCGTGTGGCTCGGTCACAGTGCCCGCATGAGCCTTGGTTAGCGGATCACGGCGGACTTTAATCCACGAAGCGACGCCAACAATGACCAGAACTACCACGATAAAGCCCAAACTTGCCGCCACGGATATGTGCGGAATCGAATCGTTGAGTGTGCTGGCGAACTCAAGAACCAACTTGATGCCGATGAAGACAAGGATGATCGCCAGGCCCGCTGAAAGGTAGACCAGCTTGTCGAGCAACCCCTTCAGTAGGAAGAACAGCGCCCGCAGACCAAGGAGTGCGAAAGCGTTGGCGGAAAACACGAGGAAGGCTTCCTGAGTCACCCCGAACGTCGCCGGAATTGAGTCGAGGGCGAAAAGGAGATCCGTCGAACCGATAGCCACCATCACCAACAGCAGCGGAGTCATGACGCGCTTGCCATCGATCCGCAACGTGAGTCTCGTGCCGTGATACTCGTCCGTGTAGGGCACGCGGCGCCTGATCAGGCGCACCAGTGCATTGTCGTCACTGGGATCAGGATCGTCGTTGCGGTGTCGGAAGAGCTGTACGCCGGTCCAGATCAGGAATCCCCCGAAAATCACAAAGGTGAAGGTGAAGTACGACAGCGCAACTGCACCGATCGCGATCAAAATTGTCCGCAGAAGGAGGGCCAGGATCACCCCGACCAAGAGAACCCGCTGATGCAGATTGGACGGCGTACGGAATTGCGTCAGAATGATGAGAAAGACAAAGAGGTTGTCGACACTGAGGGACTTCTCCACGATGTACGCGGTGAAGAACTGGGATCCGATGGCCGGGCTCTCCCACACGATGAGCGCTACGCCGAAGGCAACAGCGACCGCGATGTAGAACACCGACCACATGGCAGCTTCCCGAAAGCCCACGTCATGTGGCTTGCGACTGACCAGGACAAAATCCAAGGCCATCAGTACGACCAGGCCAACAATCGTGGCGATCCACACGCTGACAGGAATGTCCATCTCTAGGCTCCCGCCTCTCGCATGCCGCGCAGTTCCTTCTTCAGATCGCTAACTTCGTCACGCAGCCGAGCTGCCAGTTCAAATTGCAGCTCTGCCGCCGCGGTGTGCATCTGTGCGGTCAAGTCCTCGATGAGTTGCGTCAGCTCCTGTGACGCCATGGACCCTCTGGCTTTGCGATTGGCCGATGAGGCCTCGACCAGAAGCTGCTCAGTATCGGCATCCTCGCGAGCGATCAGGTCAGAGAAGTCCGCAATCCTCTTACGCAGCGGTTGAGGATCGATGCCGTGTTGAAGATTGTGGGCCACCTGCTTGGCTCGACGCCGGTTGGTCTCGTCGATCGCCTTCTGCATCGACGGCGTGATGGTGTCGGCATACATGTGCACCTGGCCGGAGACGTTGCGGGCCGCTCGTCCAATCGTCTGGATGAGGGACTTTTCGGATCGAAGAAAGCCCTCCTTGTCGGCGTCGAGAATGGCGACCAACGAGACCTCGGGGAGGTCCAGGCCCTCCCTCAGGAGATTGATTCCCACGACGACATCCACCACGCCAAGCCTCAGCTCCCGCAGGATCTCGACGCGGCGAAGGGTGTCCACTTCGGAATGAAGGTACTGCACCTTGATGCCGTGCTCGAGCAGGTAGTCGGTCAGATCTTCGGCCATACGTTTGGTGAGAGTCGTGACAAGTGCGCGTTCATTGCGTTCCACCCGCAGTTTCACCTCTGCCATGAGGTCATCGATCTGGCCTCTGGTGGGCTTGATGACGATCTCGGGGTCTATGAGACCTGTCGGTCGGATGACCTGTTCGACGACATCACCCTCGACGCGACCCAGCTCATAGTTGCCAGGCGTCGCGGAGAGATACACGGTCTGGCCGATTCGCTCCTCGAATTCATCCCAGCGCAGCGGCCGGTTGTCCATGGCACTGGGCAGGCGGAAGCCATGGTCGACGAGGGTCCGCTTACGACTGGCGTCGCCTTCGTACATGGCGCCAATCTGAGGAACCGTGACGTGTGACTCGTCGATGACGAGAAGGAAGTCCTCAGGGAAATAGTCGATGAGACAGTTGGGCGGACTTCCCGTCTCGCGTCCGTCAATATGTCGCGAATAGTTCTCGATACCCGAACAGGTTCCGACCTGGCGCATCATTTCGATGTCATAGGTGGTGCGCATACGCAGACGTTGGGCTTCTAGTAACCGCCCCTGACCCTCATATTCCGCCAACCGCTGTTCCAATTCCACCTCAATACCAGCGATAGCACGTTCCATACGTTCGGGGCCGGCGACATAGTGCGACGCAGGAAACACGTATATCTCCTGATCTTCGGTGAGAATCTCGCCGGTCACCGGGTGGAGAGTCATCAACCGCTCAATCTCATCGCCAAACATCTCAATGCGGACCGGGTGCTCCTCGTAAACCGGGAACACTTCCACTGTGTCCCCTCGGACACGGAACGTTCCCCGCGCAAACGCAATGTCATTGCGGGTGTACTGAATGTCAACGAACATGCGCAGCAGCACGTTGCGATCAATCGACTCCCCCACCCGCAGGCGCACCATGCGGTCCACGTACTCCTGAGGTGTCCCGAGACCGTAGATCGCCGACACGGTAGCCACGACAAGCACGTCGCGACGCGTCAACAGACTGTTGGTCGCCGAGTGACGCAGCCGCTCCACCTCCTCGTTGATCGAGGAGTCCTTTTCGATATAGGTATCCGACTGCGGGATATAGGCCTCGGGTTGGTAATAGTCGTAATACGAGACAAAATACTCGACCGCGTTATCGGGCAAGAGGTCTCGGAACTCCGACACGAGTTGGGCCGCAAGCGTCTTGTTGGGCGCCATGACCAGTGCTGGCCGCTGGAGCTTCTCTACAAGCCACGCCGTGGTGGCACTCTTGCCAGTGCCCGTCGCACCCAACAGAACGATGTCTTGCTCTCCCGATTCGATTCGACGAGCGAGCTCCTCGATCGCCGCCGGCTGGTCTCCGGCGGGTTCATAGGGGGCCTGAACGTTGAACGGGGCCACGCGCCTTTGCAGATCGGTCACCGGCCTGGTCATACCGCCACGCTACGTCACCGGTGAGACGACCGCAGGGGTGCGTCGCCCAGCCCAGCCTCAGGAGCCCAGCCTCAGGAGCCCTTCGTCAGCCGCTCCCACAGGGCATCCACCTGTCGAGCTGTGTCTTCCCTGGTCCCGGAGTTGTCGATAACCACGTCGGCTCGCGCCAAGCGCTCGGAGCGAATCACCTGCGCAGCCATGCGTCGCTCGACGTCGTCCAGGCTCAACCCCCGTTGGCCAACAGCGCGTTCGCGCTGAACGTCCTCTGGAACATCCACGACGACCACCATGTCGACGAGATCCTGCTGCCCGGTCTCCAGCAGCAGCGGCATGTCGTGGATCACGATCGCGTCGTCTCCAGCGGCCTGGAGCAGCCGCGCTGTCTCTGCCTTGATGGCCGGGTGCATGATCTCGTTCAGGCGCTCCGTGGCGATGCGGTCAGCAAAGGCGATGGCCGCCAACTCGCCGCGATTGAGAGAGCCGTCATCACGAATGATGCGCTGACCGAACTCCGCCACCAGCTCTGCCAGCGTCGCAGTGCCTGGTTCGACCACCTGTCGAGCGATGGCATCGGCATCAATGACAGTGGCGCCGTGCTCCTGGAGCAACGACGCCACTGTCGACTTGCCAGATCCAATACCGCCCGTGAGGCCGACTCGACGCATGTCGTCAGCCTACGGGTCGGTTACTCGCCGGTGAGCTTGTCGCGAAGCGCCTGCAGCGCCTCATCAGACGCGAGCGAGCCTTCTGCCTCCACTGACTCTGAGGAGTAGGACGACACACCTTCGCCGGACTCCACCGCGGCAGCCTGGTCGGCGACACGAGCCTCGTCGACCTGCTTGCGATGGGCCTCCCAACGTGCGTGAGCCTCGGCGTACTGCTTCTCCCACTCCGCGCGCTGACCTTCGGAACCGGCCTTCCATTCGCCCGTCTCCGGGTCGAATCCGTCCGGACCGATGTAGTCGCCAGCCTCATTGAACGCGGGTGCCATGCCGTACAGGTAGGGGTCGAACTCCTCGCCCGTGACAACATCGCCAGAATCATTGGCCTGCTTGAGCGACAACGAGATACGACGGCGCTCCAGATCAATGTCGATGACGCGGACGAAGATGTCGTCATTCACCTGCACGATCTGCTCGGGCAATTCGATGTGACGTTCGGCCAGCTCGGAAATGTGCACCAGTCCCTCGATGCCGTCTTCCACGCGAACAAATGCGCCAAACGGCACAAGCTTGGTGACCTTGCCGGGCACAACCTGCCCGATCTGGTGCGTGCGCGCGAAGTGCTGCCAGGGGTCTTCCTGTGTCGACTTCAGCGACAGGGACACGCGCTCGCGATCCATGTCGACGTCGAGCACCTCGACCGTGACCTCCTGGCCGACTTCGACAACCTCAGACGGATGATCGATGTGCTTCCAGGAAAGCTCGGAGACGTGTACGAGTCCGTCCACACCACCGAGGTCGACGAATGCACCGAAGTTGACGATCGACGACACAACACCGTTGCGGATCTGACCCTTCTGCAGCTGCGTCAAGAAGGTCTGGCGCACCGCGCTCTGGGTCTGCTCGAGCCATGCACGGCGGGAGAGCACAACGTTGTTGCGGTTCTTGTCGAGTTCGATGATCTTCGCCTCGAGGGTCTTACCGACGTAGGGCAGCAGATCGCGAACACGTCGCATCTCGACCAGTGAGGCCGGAAGGAAGCCGCGCAGGCCGATATCGATGATGAGACCACCCTTGACGACCTCAATGACCTGGCCCTCGACAACGCCGTCCTGCTCCTTGATGCGCTCGATGGTGCCCCATGCGCGCTCGTACTGAGCACGCTTCTTGGACAGGATGAGCCGGCCTTCCTTGTCCTCCTTCGTGAGAACGAGTGCCTCAACGTGGTCACCCACGGAGACGACCTGGCTGGGATCTACATCGTGCTTGATGCTGAGTTCGCGGGAGGGAATGACGCCCTCGGTCTTGTAACCGATGTCGAGAAGAACCTCGTCACGATCAACCTTGACGATGATGCCTTCGACAATGTCGCCGTCGTTGAAGTACTTGATGGTCGTGTCGATGGCCGCAAGGAAGTCCTCGACGGAGCCGATGTCGTTGATCGCGACTTGGGTGGTGGTGGACGTAGGAGTGGACATGTGTAGTAGGGAACCTTTGGTAGATGGAGCTCCCCGCGAATGCGAGGTGCGCGGCAAGGCTACGGCAGCGGGCATCCACCACCAAATCCGGTCAAATGGTGCAAACAGCTAGGCGTCAGTGCCGAGATCTCCGGCCAAGAGTTGCTGGTCGACGTGGCTGAAGGTGTAGGTGGCTGCCCCCGGCTCGCGCCTCAGCAACCAGATGAGGTCGAAGCGATCCTCCGGCCACCGCTGGGGGACGTCCTCGGCATTGGCTATCGGGAAGCCACGCACGAACTCGGGCAAGGAGCCGTGGTGCCACACAACGAAGGTATGGCGACTGTCGATCAGAATTGACCGCCGGGCCGCTTCTTCATCGCCTAACCCGTGGACCTCCTCGACCGAAACCCCCAGGCGCTGCCCCACCGGGACGGCCGTGTCGATCTCGCGCCGACTTTTGGTCTCGTGAGTCGGAGCGGTCGCCAGAATGCGCTGGGGCCGGACTACGTGCGGGTGCGACCGCAGGGGCGCGTGGGCAAGCAGGGCGGCCAGAGCGCCCGCTCGAGTCCATCCACGGACCGACAGGGAGTGCTTGTCGGACTCCCCTTGCGCATTGATCCCGTGCGGTGCCCCAGATTCACCCGGCTTCTCACCATGACGGGCGAACATCACCACGTGCGCCGCAGATGCTGGCTCAATCGCTTCGGTCTCAGGGTTTTCCGAATTGGCATGCGCCATGGTCAGTGCGCCGCCTCGTGCCACGAGGCACCCACACCCACCGAGACATCCAGCGGGACCGACAGATCAGCCGCCCGGCCCATCGCATCGCGAACCAGAGCCTCCAGTGGTTCTCGCTCGCCGGGAGCCACCTCAAGCACAAGTTCGTCATGCACCTGAAGAAGTAGTCGACTCTTCAAACCCTGCCGTCGCAGGTCAGATTCCACCGCAAGCATGGACACTTTGACGATGTCGGCCGCCGTGCCCTGGATCGGCGCATTGAGTGCCATGCGTTCGGCCATCTCACGACGTTGCCGATTGTCGCTGGTGAGGTCAGGAAGGAATCGTCGACGGCCGAGCATCGTCGAGGTGTAGCCCTGCATCCTGGCTCGTTCCACCACGTCGGCCAGGTACGCCCGAACCCCGCCGAAACGCAAGAAGTAATCGTCCATCAGACGCCGGGCTTCATCGGGGCTGATGTCCAGTTGCTGGGATAGCCCATAGGGAGACAGGCCGTAGGCAAGTCCGTACGACATCGCCTTGATCTTCCTTCGCATGTCCGCATCCACGTCGCCACGTGCCACTCCGAAGACAGTGCTCGCGACAGTGGTGTGCAAATCCTCGCCACTCTGGAAGGCAGCGATAAGGCCGGCGTCATCCGACAGATGGGCCATGATCCGCATTTCGATCTGGCTGTAGTCAGCCGTCATGAGGGATTCGTACCCCGCGCCGACGACGAAACATTCACGGATGCGGCGGCCTGCCTCAGTTCGCACGGGAATGTTCTGCAGATTCGGTTCGGTACTGCTCAGTCGGCCTGTGGCGGCAACCATCTGGTTGAACGTGGTGTGGATCCGACCCGAGGAATCTGCGAGTGGAATAAGCCCGTCGACGGTCTGACGTAACTTGGCACGATCACGCCACGCAAGGATCTGCTCAAGCAACGGATCACCCGTCGTGGCGAAGAGCTGCTGCAAAGACTCGGCATCGGTCGTAAAGCCCGTTTTGATCTTTTTCGTCTTCGGCAATCCGCGATCGGTGAACAGGATCTCTTGCAGTTGCTTGGGTGAACCAAGATTGAACGACTTGCCGACAATTGCCTGTGCTCGCTCTTCTGAATCTCGCATTGACTCGAGGAACTCGACCGACAGTGACGTGAGACCATCGACGTCTACCGCGATTCCGGCATGTTCCATCGCTGCAAGCACCGGGACGAGCGGTATCTCTACGCCATCCAGCAGGGCAGCCTGCCCTTTGGCCATGAGCCTGGGTTCGAGGATCGCCGCAAGATCTCGGATTGCAAGGGCCGCTGAAGCCAATTCACCATCGTTCGCCGACTCGTCGAACGTCAACATCCCGTCGGCCTGGGTTGCCGCCAGTTTGCGCCCGAGTACTCGTAAAGCAACGTCACTAAGGGAATAGCCTCTATCGCCCGGTGAGTCCACATACGCCGTCAGTGCAGTGTCATATCGAAGGCCCGCGAGGGATCGCCCGGACGCAAGAAGAGCCCCGGCGGGTCCCTTGGCATCGTGCATGTCCTTGATGTGATCTGCGCTCGCCAGCCAGTCGAGGACCTTGGCAGTTACTGGGATGACGCCGACAGCACCGTCGGTGCCCACGGCCGCTATGCGGCGAATCTCACCCGTGCCAGCGCCCCACGACCCCTCCACCGCAACGGCTACCGGGTCACTTCGTTTCGTCAACCACGACGCATCGACCACGGACCACTGAGCATCAAGCACAGGTGCAGATGCCTCAGCCATGTCGCCACCATCACTGCCACCCACCGGCCGCACCTTGGCAAGCCTGTCGCGCAGAGCCGTGAACTGCAGCGTGTCAAAGAGCTGTCCGACCTTGACGTTGTTCCATGGCTTGAGGTCGCAAGACAACACGTCAACATCAAGTGGCACGTCGTCGACAAGTCGTGTGAGTTGGCTGTTCACCATCACTTGGGCGAGCCCAACCCGTAGCGCATCGCCAACCTTGCCCCCGACCTCATCAACGTGATCAACAAGGCCAGCGAGCGATCCGTACTCTCGAATCCACTTAGCCGCTGTCTTCTCGCCGACACCTGGAATCCCCGGGAGGTTGTCACTGGGATCACCTCGCAACGCTGCAAAATCCGGATATTGCTGCGGTGTAAGGTCGTATTTCTCGACCACAGCAGCCGGAGTCATCCGCGCGAGATCGCTCACACCTTTGCGCGGGTACAGAACTGTGACTCGATCATCAACCAGCTGGAACGAATCCCTGTCACCGGTCACGATGTCGACACTCATGCCGAGCCCATCAGATTTGCGCACCAGTGTGGCGATGACATCGTCCGCCTCATAGCCCTCCGCGCCCACCACGGTGATATCAAGAGCATCGAGGACTTCGCGGATGAGGTCGACCTGCGGGGCGAACTCCGGCGGTGACTTGGCACGTGTCGCCTTGTACTCAGGAAACGCCTGCAACCGAAAGGTGGCTTTACTGATGTCGAATGCCACGATCACATGCGTGGGCTTCTCGTCACGCAAGACATTGATCAGCATCGAGGTGAATCCGTAGACCGCGTTGGTTGGCTGGCCGGTCGTGGTACTGAAGTTGTCGACCGGCAACGCATAAAACGCGCGGTAGGCCATCGAGTGCCCGTCGAGCAGCAACAAGCGCAGATCGGACACGACCCGATCCTAAGCGCCTTATCCTGCGTTCCATGGACCTTGATGCCTCGAACCTTGACGCCTCCGACCATGACGTCTCCAACCTCGACGTCTCCAACCTCGACGTCTCCAACCTCGACGTCATGCAGGCGTACACCGGCGCGCTCGCCCAGCGCATGGGCATCGTTCTCACAGAGGCTGGTCCCGAGCGTGTATGTGCGTCCATGCCCGTGGAGGGAAACACGCAGCCCTTTGGCCTGCTTCACGGTGGCGCCAACGGAGTTCTCGCCGAATCTGTCGGATCCATCCATTCAGCGATCGTGGCCGGGCCCGGGTTCTCCATCGTGGGCCTGGATCTGTCGTGCACGCACCATCGCGGCGTGACAACGGGTCATGTCCACGCGGTATCCACGATCCTGTCCTCGGGAAAGACCATCTCCTCCACTGAAATCCGCATCACTGATGATGACGGCAGGGCGGTCTGCACGTCACGCCTCACCTGCCTGATCCGACCGCTTCAGGCCTAGCACGGCTCGTTGGGGTAGCGGCCCGGGCAGAACTCCACGCTCAGGCACCGATCGGGGTTATGCTCGCGCGCTAAGTCACGGGCGGTTTCCCGCCCCCGGGGTCAAGGAGGGCCGTGCGTAGGTTCGCTGCGATCGCTGGCGCCCTCCTCGTGGGCTTTCTTGCGGTCGTGCTCCTGGCACCGCCATCCTCGGCTGCCGACTCCAGCTTTTCGATCGGCGGCCGGCTCAACAATCAGGTCGGTACGCAGAAGGTTCCCGTGGCCAACGTCAAAGTGACGGTCACCGGAGCCGGATTCACCGGGGCTGCCACCAGTGGGCCTGACGGTATGTGGCTGGTCTCCGTGCCCGGTGAAGGCGCTTACGACGTCACCCTGGATACCGCTTCACTGCCGCAGGGCATTGCCTTGACCGACCCAACGCGAGGCACCATCCACACGACGGTCCAAGCTCCCACCATCAATCGCACGGTGATCTTTCCTCTCGGGGAATCCACCCAGAAGACCACCAATCCGTGGACTCAGGTTGCCCAGCTCACCGTCGAAGGCCTCAGATACGGCCTCCTCATTGCTCTTGGCGCTGTCGGACTCTCCCTGATCTATGGCACCACCGGGCTCACCAACTTTGCCCACGGTGAGCTCCTCACGTTCGGCGCGCTCACGACGTGGGTCGCCAATGTGACGCTGCACCTGCCCTTCGTCCTTGCCGCACTCGTTGGGCTGGGGCTCTCGGCTGCATTCGGGTGGGTTCAGAACGCCGGTCTGTGGCGGCCCTTACGTAAGCGCGGCACCGGCCTTCTCGCCATGATGATCGTGTCAATCGGACTTGCGCTGCTGTTACGCAACGTGTTCTTGTTCTTCATCGGCGGTGACAAACGTGCCTACGGCGAATTCTCGGGCATGGCCGGTATCCCATTAGGTCCGGTGTCTCTCACGCCCACCGATCTGGTGGCCATGGTCATTTCCGTCATCGCCTTGGCAGCCGTGGTTCTTGCTGTGCAAAAGACCAAACTTGGCAAGGCGACTCGCGCAGTGGCAGACAACCCTGCGCTCGCCTCAAGTGCGGGAATCAAGGTCGAAGGCGTGATCCAGAGCGTGTGGATCGCGGGTGCCCTGATGGCTGGTCTCTCGGGCATCCTGCTGGGCTTTACTCAGCAGGTGTCGTACTTGATGGGCTTTCAGGTACTCCTGCTGATATTCGCTGCGGTCACTCTTGGCGGCTTGGGCACCATCTGGGGAGCCATTATTGGCTCGCTCGTCGTGGGGCTGTTCCTGCAGCTCACCACGCTCATCATTCCTCCTGAGCTCAAGAATGTGGGAGCTCTGCTCGTCCTGATCGTCATCCTGCTTGTTCGCCCCTACGGCCTTCTGGGTCGTCGCGAGCGCGTGGGATAGGGGGCGACCATGGATTGGGGATACATCTTCTCCGTGACGCTGCAATCAGCGGTTGGTATCGAGGCCATCGTGTTCGGACTGATGGCGATCGGCCTCAACCTGCATTTCGGTTACACCGGGCTGCTCAACTTTGGCCAGTCCGCATTCCTGGCCGTCGCTTCATACTCCTTGGCCGTCCTCGTGACGGACATGGGATTCACCTTCTGGGTCGGCATCGTTGTCGGAATCCTGGCCGCAGTTGTGCTCGCCCTGTTGCTCGGCATACCCACATTGCGCTTGCGTGCGGACTATCTGGCCATCGTGACCATTGCTGCGGCTGAAATCGTCAGACTTCTCGTGCGGTCAGTTGCCCTCAAGGACATCTTCGGCGGTTCCGATGGCCTGCGCGACTTCAGTTCCGGTTTCTATGCGATGAATCCGGTACCCGTCGGCCAGTACTCGCTGGGTCCGGTAACCCTGAACCAGGACAAGGTCTTCGTGCTCATCGTGGGCTGGCTCCTCGTGGCGCTATCGCTTCTCATTGTCTGGATGCTTGTGCGCTCCCCCTGGGGACGCATTCTCAAAGGCATCCGTGAAGACGAAGACGCCGTGCGCAGCCTGGGCAAAAATGTGTACCTGGTGAAGATGCAATCCCTGATCATTGGTGGCGTGCTGGGTTGCCTCGGCGGCTTCATCTACGCACTGGGCTACCAGAACGTTGGCCCGGACTTCTTTGGCACCGACACCACGTTCTTCGCCTACGCCATCTTGATTCTCGGCGGCGCGGCACGCGTGCTCGGCCCGCTGCTGGGCACGATCGTGTTCTGGGCCCTGATTCAGGGAACCGACGTACTGCTGCGCTCCGGAATCGATGCCGGCTTCCCACTCGTGGCGTGGATGTCGGGCTCTCAGGCCGCTGTTGTGCGCTACATCATCGTCGGAGCCGGACTCATGCTCCTGATGATCTTCCGGCCGCAAGGCATTCTCGGCGATCGGAAGGAGTTGGCCCTCGATGCCCGATAGCGCCCCTGAGCTTGGCCCACGCGCCATTGCTGCCCGTCAGATACTGGCCGAGGTCCCGCAGTTGGCCGGCGTCCGAAAGCCCGATCCGATCCTTGTCGCCGACGGAATCGTTCGCAGGTTCGGCGGACTCACAGCGGTCGATGTCGAGCGAGTGGAGATCCAGCGGGGTGCCATCACCGCCTTGATCGGACCCAATGGCGCTGGCAAAACAACTTTCTTCAACCTCCTCACCGGTTTCGATCAGCCCGATGAAGGCAACTGGTTCTTCAACGGCACGAGCCTGTCCGGAATGCCGTCATACAAGGTGGCTCGCTCAGGAATGGTGCGGACCTTCCAGCTCACCAAGGCCCTGTCGAAGATGAAGGTCATCGAGAACATGCGCCTGGGTGCTGCGAAGCAGCAGGGCGAACGCTTGGCCAAGGCCATGTTCCCCTTCACGTGGCGGCCTCAGGAACGCGCCATCACGACTCAAGCCGACCAACTTCTTGCCCGATTCAACCTCGACGCCAAGCGCGAGGATTTTGCGGGATCACTCTCGGGTGGTCAACGCAAGCTGCTCGAAATGGCCCGGGCCCTTATGTCTGAGCCTTCCATGCTCATGCTCGACGAGCCCATGGCCGGCGTCAATCCGGCGTTGACCCAATCGCTGCTGGGGCACATCACAGACCTTCGCGAGGATGGAATGTCGATCCTGTTCGTCGAGCACGATATGGACACCGTTCGGCACATCGCGGACTGGGTCATCGTGATGGCTCAGGGGCGCATCATCGCCGAAGGTCCGCCAGACACCGTTATGCACAATGACGCGGTTGTCGATGCGTACCTCGGTGGGCACTATGACCAAGCACTCACCGCATCGGGCGTCTCGTTCACCGAGGAGGCAACATCGTGAGTGAGATGCTGCCGGGCGACGCAAAGCAGTTCGTCAGCCCACATGAACGTGAGTCGGCCCTCGATCTCGAAGCAGGCCAGGCTGAGCACGCAACACCTCTCACCGGATCCGAGATCCGCGATCGCAATGCGCACATCGAAGGTGCGCGCGACGCATTGGTTGTGGCGGACAGTCTTACCGCCGGCTACATCCCTGGCGTCAACATCCTGAACGGTTGCGATCTCTACGCCAAGTCGGGCGAACTCGTTGGAATCATCGGGCCCAATGGTGCCGGCAAGTCAACGCTCCTCAAGGCACTCTTCGGTCTGGTCAGGGTCCGAACGGGCCACGTCACCCTTGGCGGCCAAGACATCACCAACGTTCGCGCCGACCAGCTCGTCTCGATGGGTATCGGCTTCGTGCCCCAGACCAACAATGTGTTCCCATCCTTGACCATTCAGGAAAACCTTGAGATGGGCTGCTACCAGCGGCCCAAAATGTTCCAACAGCGATTCGCCTTCGTCACCGACCTCTTTCCCACGCTCGGCACCAGACGGGCACAACGCGCGGGATCTCTTTCGGGCGGCGAACGTCAGATGGTTGCCATGGGTCGCGCGCTCATGATGGACCCCTCTGTACTTCTGCTCGACGAACCGTCGGCGGGCCTGTCCCCAGCGCTTCAGGACGAAGTCTTCGTCCGCGTCCGCGAGATCAACACCACCGGCGTGACGGTGATCATGGTGGAACAGAACGCCCGCCGCTGTCTTCAAATCTGCGATCGCGGCTACGTTCTTGACCAGGGGCACAACGCCTATACGGGTACCGGGCGCGCCTTGGCCACCGATCCCAAGGTCATTGCGCTGTATCTGGGCACCCTCGCCCAAGCCTGACCTAGAAGGCTACGGTCCCCGCCACAACCGTGACGCACCCGCCACCGATCCAAACCGTGTCTGATTGCCGAGACACATGCACGCGACCTCGCCGTCCCAACACCGTTCCCTGAGAGGCAACGTAGTCCGATGGAAGCAGCCCGCTTCCCGTGAGCCATTGGGCAAGGGCCGCGTTGAGACTGCCGGTGACCGGATCCTCCGCGAGTCCCACATTGCCCGGAAAGAAGGCGCGCACCTCCACATCAACCGCAGACCCTGTTGGGTACATACCCACAAGTCCCACGTCAAGGCCAGCCAAGATCACCGGATCAGGCGTGACCGCCAGCACGGTCGCGGCGTTGCGTAGGAGCAGCGCCTGCCACCCGGGACCGTTGTCACACCACGAGTGAGCCAGGACATCGGACGGTGCAAGGCCCAGTCCGGACGTGAGGATGGCTACCGCCTCGTCGTCGAGTGGCCCGCTTCGACGCAACGGTGGAGCTGCGAACGCCAACCGTCCCGACGCGTCGTCCTGCGCAATGCGAACCAGACCCACACCGCACTCCTGAATTATGTGGGTACCGCGCGGCACGCCGCCCGCATCAAGCCATGCATGACAGGTGCCCAGTGTGGGATGGCCCGCGAAAGGCAACTCACGACCGGGACAGAAGATGCGCACCGCATAGTCCGCCTGTGGATCAGTGGGCGGGATCAGGAAGGTGGCCTCTGACAGATTGGTCCACGCGGTAAAGGCCAGCATGTCCGCGGTCGTCAGCCCTTCGCTGTCATGAACAACGGCTACCGGGTTTCCCAACAGTGCTTCGTCGGTGAACACGTCGACTTGACGAAATCGCCTCACCACGAGCCCACCGTATCTACCGAGGGGGCGATCCGTCGGTCATGTCGACAACAGAAGTGGGGGCCGTCCCGAAGGACGACCCCCACCGCGTACTGCTGTGATCAGCCGGCAGCGTTCGGGCCGATGCCCTGCTTGACCAGCTCCTGGATGACCTGCGCCGACTCATCGAATCCGATGAGGACGATGGCATCCGGACCCGCAGCCTTGACCTTGGCCACGTCGGCCGAGAAGTCAGTCGCCTTGGGGTCGTACACGACGTTCGCAACAACCTGGCCGCCACCATCGGTGATGGCCTTGGTCACGTTGGCGTTGAGTCCGTCACCGTAGGCATCCTGCAGCGACATGATGGCGACCTTGGAGTGTCCATCCTGAAGGATCAGTGTGCCCAGGAACTGACCCTGGAGAACGTCGGACGGAGCGGTACGCCAGTACAGGCCGTGGTCCTTAGCCGTGGTGAGCGCAGGTGACGTGTTGGCCGGCGAGATCATCAGCACACCGTTGCTGGTGACCAGGTCGAGCACGTTCAGCGTCACTGACGACGAAGCCGCACCAATGAGCACGTCAACGTTCTTCGGCAGCAAGCGGTTGACCGTCTGCGTTGCCGTGTTGGTGGACGAGTCGCCCGAATCGCCCTCTTCGAGGACAACCTTCTTGAATCCGGGAACGCCACCAGCAGCGTTGATGTCGTTGATGGCCAGCTTGACCGCATCAACCTCGGGTGGGCCGAGGAATGCGAGCGAGCCCGTCACCGGCAGCAGCGTGCCTACGGTGAAGACACCGTCGTTGGCGCCCTTCTGCGGCTTTCCGTCGATCGCATTGGCCTCACCCTCGGGGGTGATGGTGCCCTTGTTGAACTGGACAGTGTCGACAAGCTTGTTGTCCGGACCGAACTGGTACACACCGATGGTCGCGGACGTGGGGTCGCCGGCGTCCCAGAACTGGATAAGGCCCGACTTGCCGTTGTAGTGGATCTTCTTGCCAGCCGCGATCATGTCGAGGCATTCCTTGTACGACGTGCAGTTGTCGGAGCCGTTGGTGATGGCCACGAGCTGCTTTGCCATGTCGACACCGGCATCGGACTTCGCCTGAGCCGCTGCAAGCGCTGCGACAATAACTGCGTCGTAGGCCTCCGGACCGTAGGAGTAGTCGATCAGCTCGGGGTCGAGAGCCTTCATCGAGTCGCGGAAATCCTGTGTCTGCTCGGCACCGGGGATGGTTCCCTTGACACCGTTCAAGGTGCCGGCGGGGAGCTTCTCGCCAAGTGCGTTGCCGGTGTTGCCGTCAACCAGATACAGGGGCACGCCTGCTGCGGGTGCCGAGGCGGGAGCCTCAGATGCCGCGGCAGAAGCGTCAGCCGGGGCGGCGCTGGATGAGGACGAGCTGGATGAGCTGCTGCAAGCAGCTAGGGCCAGCGTGGCCGCACCGAGCACGGCGGCCGACTTCAAGACCGTAGTGCGCTTCATGCATTCTCCTTCACATGAGACGGCGGACGCCGTCGTGGAGGGAACTTTAGGCGAAAGGGGGTTACGCGCGGGTAACACCCAGGTACATCGTTCGAGCATCGTGATACGCCTGTTACCAAGGCCTCATGGAGATGGCGCCACTAGCGCTCGGCCGCGATCCCCGCCACGCCCGCAGCAGCCTCGGCGAGGGTGATTCGAGCGTCCATTGCCGCTTTGCGAAGGAGCGCAAAGGCCTCCTGCTCCGAGTGTCCCTGCGCCTGCAGAGCCCTCTTAGCCCGATCCACGACCTCACGGTCGCGGGCACGCTCCTGCAGGAGCCGGACGGACCTCTCCAGCCCGACCACCTGCTCCCAACGAGCTACGGCCACCTCGATCGCAGGGGTCACGTCCGCGCGACTCCACGGCTTGACCAGGTAGCCGTGTACCCCGGCCGCAGCGGCTCGCTCCACCGTCTCTCGCTGGCTGAAGGCCGTGACCATAACCACGGCGGCAAGGTGTTCCCCACCGATCTCCTCGGCTGCCGACAGTCCGTCCCGTCGGGGCATGGCCACATCCAGCAACACGACGTCTGGACGTAGCGCCCTCGTCAGCGCAACCGCGACCTCGCCGTCCGCAGCCTCGCCAACCACGTCATATCCCTGCTCACGCAACACCTCAACGAGATCCATGCGGATCAACGCCTCATCTTCGGCGACCACAACGGTTCGGGGGTTGGCCATGTGCACCAGCCTAGGTCCGCGCGGCTACCCTTCTCTTCGCGCCCCGGTACCCCAACCGGCAGAGGGAGCCGACTCAAACTCGGTCCAGTGTGAGTTCAAATCTCACCCGGGGCACCCTTTACAGCGGTTGACGCCCGTCCACAGGGCTCGTCTTGGTAGTCGCCTCAGCAGTCGCGTCAGGCGTCGACCCGGGCGCCTTTGCGGCCTGTTCGGGCACGACTCCCAAGCGTGGCTTCATCTCCAACACTCGTCCCAGCAGCCCGTTGACGAACGACGCCGACTCATCGGTCGACAAATCCACTGCCAACGCGACTGCTTCCGCAACAGCAACGGCATCCGGAGTCTCGTCGCACCACAGGATCTCGTATACGCCAAGCCGAAGGATCCCGCGATCCACGGTAGGCATGCGTTCCAGACTCCAGCCCAGCGAATAGTTGCTCAGTAGGTCGTCGATTTCGGCCTGATGTGACGTCACACCCGCGACGAGAGTAAGGGTGTATTCGTTCAGCGAACCCTCGTTCTGGATCTCACGAAGGTCGATAGCAGCGGCCATGGCCTCGCTGACGGGAACGCCACGCAGATCAGCGGCGTACAAAATGTCGAGCGCTCGTTTGCGGGCCTTGCTGCGGGCTGACACAGGTCAGTCGTTTACGCGGCCGAGGTACGACCCGTCACGTGTATCGACACGAACTTTGGTGTCGGACTCCAAGAACAGCGGCACCTGGATCTCCGCACCCGTTTCCAGCGTTGCCGGCTTGGTACCGCCCGTGGAGCGGTCTCCCTGAAGACCGGGCTCGGTGTAGGTGACCATCAGCTCGACTGACGCAGGCAGCTCGACGTAGAGCGGCACACCATCATGCAACGCGACGGTGGCATTCTGGTTCTCCAAAAGGTACTTCGAACTGTCCCCGACCACGACGTCCGGTACCGGTGTCTGGTCGTAGGACACAACGTCCATGAATACCCAGTCATCACCGTCGCGGTAGAGGTACTGCATCTCGCGCCTGTCGACGTTGGCGGTCTCCACCTTGATTCCGGCATTGAACGTCTTGTCCACCACTTTGCCGGTCAGGACATTCTTGAGCTTGGTACGCACAAACGCGCCACCCTTGCCCGGCTTGACGTGCTGAAACTCCACGACGGTCCACAGCGCACCATCGATGTTGAGAACAAGGCCGTTCTTGAGGTCATTGGTGGTTGCCACGGGGTCTCCTGGGTCAGACCGCCACGATGTCAAGTGCGCGCGACGCCTCGGTGAGGACCTGCGCACCAGAAGCCGTGACGGCCAAGGTGTCTTCGATGCGAACCCCGCCACGACCGGGCAGGTATGCACCGGGCTCGACGGTGATCGTCATTCCGGCGGCGATGCTACCTGTCGCGCGCGGACCCAAGAACG
>Ga0136644_10000980_pt1 | contig 22747 bp, 22 predicted proteins | sample C_130820_EF_Meta_FD_94780 | JGI IMG/M metagenome (GOLD analysis project Ga0136644, IMG submission 94780) | Freshwater microbial communities from Lake Croche, Canada to study carbon cycling - C_130820_EF_MetaG (v2) (version 2) | ecosystem: Environmental > Aquatic > Freshwater > Lake | place... | reverse complement strand
CTGTATGCGACCGGAGGCGAACCAGTTGAGGTCATTACCGTTATCCAGCAGGTACTGCAGACTGGCCACACCCAGCACCAGCAACACCAAGCCGACAAAATCGACCGGCACTTTGACCTTGACTGACTCGCGCCGGCGCAAGATCAGCCATGACGCAATGGCCGCCAGCACACCCACCGGCACGTTGATATAGAACAGCCACGGCCAGGACAGGTTGTCAGTGATCCAACCGCCCATTATCGGGCCGAACACCGGTGCGCAGATAATCACCATGGCCCACAGACCCAAGGCCAGCCCGCGCAGGTGCACCGGGTAATTGCGCAGCAACAAGGCCTGCGCCACCGACATCATCGGACCGGACACAAAGCCCTGCATCAAGCGGCAGAAGATCAACATCGGCATGCTGGTGGCAAAACCGCACAAGGCCGAGAAGATGACGAACAGCCAGATCGAGGTGACAAAGGTGCGCACTTCGCCAAAGCGACGGCCTATCCAACCGGCCAAGGGTTGCACCACCGCAGCGGCCAGCATGTAAGAGCTGATGGACCAGGTGCCCTCAGAGGGGCTCACACCCAGACTGCCGGCGATGGAAGGCACTGACACGTTGACGATGGTCATGTCGAGCACTTCCATGAAGCTCGACACGGCGATCGCCAAGGTCAGCATCACCAAGGCCACGCCTTGCAGCGGAGGGTATTCGCCGGGCGCAAGCGCGGCGCCGGGCTTGTCTGTCATATCAGTGCGCCGCGCCGCCATGCCGCGCGATGATGGCATCGGCTGCGGCTTGTGCCTGCTGCATGTCGTTGGCATAGACATCAGTCGCCGGCTTGCTGACCGGCACAGACGTTTGCGCCAGCACCTGACCCTCGCGATCGTGTGTATCGACATAGACCGTGGTCGACAAGCCGATGCGCAGCGGACGCTGCGCCAGCTCCTGCGGATCAAGTGAAACCTTGACCGGCACACGCTGCACGACTTTGATCCAGTTACCGGTGGCGTTCTGCGGCGGCAACAACGAGAACGCCCCGCCAGTGCCTGCGGCCAGGCCGATCACACGGCCATGAAACTTGCCACTGCTGCCGTACAGATCGCTCTCGATTTCCACTGCCTGACCCAGACGCAGATTGCGCAACTGGTTTTCTTTGAAGTTCGCGTCGATCCACAGGTCATCGAGCGCGATGACTGTCATCAGCGGCTGCCCCGGCGTGATGCGCTGGCCCAGCTGCACATTGCGCTGCGCCACATAGCCGCGCACCGGCGCGATGATCGCGTTGCGATGCGCCATCACAAAGGCATCGCGATAACGCGCGACCGCATCCGCCACCCACGGGTTGTCACGCACTGCCCCGCCGTCGACCAGCACATGTGCCGCCGCCGCCTGCTGCTGCGCCTGTTGCAAGCCCACGCGCGCAAGCTTGACAGCATCCTGCGCATGACGGACTTCTTCAGCGGCAATCGCCTGCTCGGCCGCTAAAGGCGTGCGGTGCTGCAGGTCGAGCTCTGCGCGGGCCAGTTCGAGTTTGCGCTGCGCGATCTGGGCATCCTGCTGCTGCGCCACAGCACGTTGCTGACGCACCTGGCGCACGGCCTGCGCCAGCTGCGCTTCGGCTCGCGCCAGTGCGGTTGCCGCGTCGATGGGATCGAGTCGCACCAGCACTTGACCGGCCTCAACCAGCGCCGTGTTGTCGACCGTCACTTCGACCACCGTGCCCGGCACTTGCGAAGACACGCTGATCTGATGACCGGCAACATAGGCATCGTCGGTGTGTTCGCGCAGCCCCCACACATAGTGCGACATCAGCCACCAGACACCACCCAGGACCGCAAATATCAGCGCCAGTGTCGTCAGTATGCGGCGGCGCTTGCCGGAGGGAGCAGGAGCGGCATCATTCATGGCTTGTCTTCCGTTGCGAAATAGCCGCCACCGAGCGCGCGCTGCAGCGCGATATCGGCCGTGAGGGCGGAGAGTTGAAGTTGCGTGAGGACATCACGACTGGCGAGTTGTTCGAGTTCTAAAGCCAGCTGCGGGCGGATGTCGCTGGTGCCGGCTTGCACACGGGCAGCCGCCGCAGTGGTCAGCGAGCGCAATTCGAGCATCTGCTGCTGACGGCCGCGTTGCTGGGCCGCTGCGCTCAAGCCCGCGGCGACGGCATTACCGGCTTCGCGCGCGGCCGCAAATACCGCCGCGTCATAGTCGGCGATGGCTGCGCTCAACTGCGCCTGCTGAGTCGCAAACTGCGCATCGCGCAAGCCACCGTCGTAAAACGGCAGGTGCACCGCCACACCCAAAGACGGCACTGCGCTGCCGGGCAGTAGCAACTTACCCAAGTCGCGGCTTTCCAGTCCGACCAACGCCCGCAGACTGACGTCGGGGTAGTAATCGGCGCGAGCCGACATCAGTCCCTGCTGCAGTGCCTCAACACGCCAGCGACTGGCTGTGATGTCGGGACGGTGTGCTACCAGGTCGAGGCTGGCGTTGGCTGGCAGTTGCAGATCGATCTGCGGCAGCGGCTTGACCGGCGGGTTAGGGATATCTTGGTCGACCGCACCCAGTAGCGCCGCCATGGCCACGCGCCGCAACTGCGACGAAGCCTGCACAGCCGCGATTTGCTCCAGTGCGGCCGCCTGTTCTTGAGCGAGGCGATGTGCCGCATCGGCGGTATCGAGTTGCGCTTGAATACGGCGCTGCGTTATCCCTGACTGCCGTGTCAGCAGGGCCTGCCGCTGCTGTAGCAGCACCAGTCGCTGCTGATCGGCCTGCCAACCGAAATATTGCTCGGCCACCAAAGCCGAGATCTGTAAGTCAGCCGCGCGACGCTCGGCTTGTGCGGCGCGTGCAGCGTCGAGCGCGGCTGTGACATTAGCGCGCTGACGCCCCCACCAATCAAAGCTATAGCGGGCGCTAACGCCCAGGTCGGCCAGATTGTAGGAGTTGAACTCCAGGAAGCGCGGCGGAAACAAACCGTTATCACTGATGCGCTGGCGACTGAGGCCGCCGCTGCCCTCCAGCTGCAAGCCCTGCGCGGCACCGGTCACCCGGACTGACTGCTGTGCCGTGACCAGACGCGCTTCGGCAGCCGCCAAGGTAGGCGCGTTTCCCAGTGCCAGCTCGATCAGGTGATCGAGGTCGGCATCATGATAGCGATGCCACCACTGCACCTCTGGCCATTGTTCACCGCGTTGTACGTCAGCCGCCAGCACCCGCGTCTGCTGCCGCAAGGCCAGCGGTTGCACGGTAGGCGCAGCTGCACAAGCGACTAACAGCACACAGGCCGTCAGCGACAAACCAACCTGCCACAGCCTCATGACTTCACTTCCGTAGCGCGACGCGGCAGGGGCGTGGCATCGAGTGCGCCGCTGAGGCGTTTGAGGTCAAACAGCAAACGCTTGCGCTCACCCGGGCTGAACGGCAAGAACAGGCTGCGCACAAAGGCACCCATCAGCGGCAAGATATCGCGCATCAACTGTTCACCTTCAACTGTGATGGCCAGCATGACGCGGCGCCGGTCCTGCTCATTGTTGCGGCGGGTGACGAGGCCACGCTGCACCAGCACATCGGTAATGCGGGTCATATTGGCCGGGCTCTGCGCCAACTGCGTGCCAAGGTCGCTGGGGCAGACCTGGTCAGTGCCATGCGCAAACACGGTCGCCAGCGCCCGGAACTCGATTTCGCTGAGCCCGTCGGTACCCAGCCACTGATCCATGCGCGCCGTCAGGTCGCGCCCTAGCAAGGTCAACACCCGCAGGATCAAGGACTCTTCGACAGCCATCTCGGGGAGACGGCGGGCAACCCTGAGCAGGGCTTCTTCGACGTGAGCGATCTGCTCCAGCGACATGGACAGGGACCTCTTTGTTCAGGCCAATATAGTATGCCGCAAAAATATCTGGGCGAAAAAGAAGTTTAGCGAACCGGAGCAGGCTTTAGCCGTTGACGACCTTGGATTCGACCCAGACCGGTTCGGTCACAGGCCCGGCAACGACGATTTCGGCGACCGGTTCTTCTACCGGGGCCACTGACGCCAAGCGCGGAAACGGTTGGCCGTCAAACAAGCGGTTGCGGCTGTTGACCAGCCAGCGCTGTATGTGTTGCCGGAAGCGCTCGATGGCCTCCTGGCGCAAGGCCTCCATGCCTGCTTCACCGACGATGCGCTCCTGTGCCAGCGACACCTGCCACCACCACTGCAGCCGGTCGAGTCGCTGCCCGTCGAAGTACGGGAAGGTGATGGTGAAACGCCGGCTGTGACGGGTCGAGGCGATTTCGGCAAAAGCAAAATAAGCCTCAAGCGCGTGAGGCAGATCGATGTTCGTCATCGGTAACTTGCAACTCTGATGACCCATCGGTCATCGTGAAATTTGTTACGTGATGATAAACAGATTCGCGGACTTTTTAGTCCACTCTTATGTGTGCTGAACTTAAAAAAATTGCCCGCGACTGGCGCGGGCAATCGTTACAGGTTTAGCGACCGCGTGCGCCGCCCGGTTTGAAGCTGCGTGCCGGTGGACGCCCTTGTCCGCCACGGGCCGGTGCTGAACGCTGCTGTGCCTGCCGCTGCGGCCCACCCCAGGAATTACCCGCCGCTTCGCGACGTTCATCGGATGGTGTGGGGCCGAAGTCGCGGATCTCGAACTCAGGCGTGGGCAGTGCCGGAATGTCCTTGCCCAGCAGGCGCACGATGTCGCGCATGTAGGTGGTCTCATCAGGCGAAACCAGCGAGATGGCCTGGCCGGTAGAGCCTGCACGCGCCGTGCGACCGATGCGATGGACGTAGTCCTCGGGCACGTTGGGCAGTTCATAGTTAACGACGAACGGCAGCTCTTTGATGTCGAGTCCGCGCGCCGCGACTTCGGTGGCCACCAACGCGACGATGCGATTGGCTTTGAAGTCTTCTAATGCACGCACGCGCGCCGCCTGACTCTTGTTGCCGTGGATGGCCGCACTGCGGATGCCATAGCGCTCGAGCTGCTCGCTGAGGCGGTTAGCACCGTGCTTGGTGCGCGTGAAAATCAACACCTGATGCCAGTTGCCACTATTGATCAGATGAGCCAGCAGATGGCGCTTGTGATCTTTGGGCACGCGATAAGCTGTCTGCTCGACCTTATCGGCCGTCTTGTTGGGCGGCGCAACGTCGATGCTCAGCGGATTGGTCAGCAGCTTGCTGGCCAGATCACGGATGTCTTCGGAATAGGTGGCCGAGAACATCAGGTTCTGGCGCTGCTTGGGCAACAGCGTGCGGATGCGCTTGATGGCATGGATGAAACCCATGTCGAGCATGCGGTCGGCTTCGTCCAGGACAAACATCTGTACGGCATCAAGGCGTGTTGCGCCCTGCTCGACCAGATCCATCAGACGCCCGGGCGTGGCCACCAGAATGTCGCAACCGTTACGCAGCTTGTCGATTTGGGGGCGCTCGCTGACGCCACCAAACACCACCTGTGTGCGCAGATCGGTGTTCTTACCGTAGTACTGCGCGCTTTCGGCGACCTGCGCGGCCAGCTCACGCGTGGGCGTGAGGATGAGCGCGCGCGGCGTGCGGCCCTCGCGGGCCACCAGCTTTTGCAGCATGGGCAACACAAAGCCGGCGGTCTTGCCGGTACCGGTTTGAGCGCCGGCCAGCACATCGCGCCCGGACAGCACAGCAGGAATAGCAGCCAATTGGATAGGAGTGGCTTCCGTGTAGCCCTTTTCGGTCACAGCAGCGACGAGCTCGGGACGTAGCCCGAGGGATGAAAAACTCATGTATAGCCTTGTAGATGAGCTCGCGGATCCTGCCGGGCAAAGCGCGGCAGGAGACGGTCAGTAGCGAGCGAGTGGATCAGTCGTAGCGGTTTGACGGCTCGAAGCGAGTGGCGGCGCTGACCGCGCCTAGCCGAACTCGTGGCGCGCAGTCTATCAGAAACCCAGCGCCCTGCGCATGATGTGGTAGATCTCGTTCTGTTCAATAGAACCGCGTACCACGGCTGAACCCGGGCCGCGCGCATACAAGGCGACATCTTCACCGCTATGCGTTTCAGCCGAGAGGCCCACCAATGATTCCTGGTGATAGCCCTCATCTTCGGTATCGACCGTGCTCAGATCGACGCGCCGACCCGGTTGCACGGGCCGGCCCAAGCCCGCATCGCCACCCTTTTCAAGTGCGGCAAAGCCTGGACCGTTTGCATACGACAAGGTGGCAAAGGGCTTGCCTTGCACATCACGCGTGTAGTCAGGCGCATCAGGTGCGCGCACCAGACCCAAAATAGGATTGCCGCGCGCCGGGTAGCCACCGATGGTGAACACATGGCTGTGATCGGCGGTGACTAGGATCAAGGTGTCTTTGTCAGCCGTCAGCTGCACTGCAGCGCGGATCGCATCCGAGAAGGCAATGGTGTCGGTCAACGCACGATAGGCATTACCGGCATGGTGGGCATGGTCGATGCGGCCCCCTTCGACCATCATAAAAAAGCCCTTGCGGTTCTTCTGCAAGATCTGGATGGCCTTGCGCGTCATCTCAGCCAAAGAAGGCTCGCCGGCACCGTCCTCACGCCTGTCGACTTCATAGTGCATGTGCGACGGCTCGAACAAACCCATCAGGTGCTGCACCTGATTGACGTCGATGGCATCGAACTGCGCTTTGTTCCACACAAAACGTGACTGCGGCTGTGCAGCCACCCATTCATCGATGAGGTTGCGATCATCGTGCCGCCGGCCATTGATCTGCGGATATTCCGGATCGGCGGTAGTGGCCGGCAACATCGATTCGCGGCCGCCGCCGAACACCACGGTGATGCCCTGCCCGGTCTTCTGTCGTGTGACCAACTGCGCACCGATGTCCTGCAAGGTGGCGCCGGGCGGCAATTGCGCGTCGTACTCCCAATCACGGTAGGGCGTATGCGCATAGTTGGCCGCCGGTGTGGCATGGGTGATGCGCGTGGTGGTGACCACGCCGGTCGAGAGCCCGCGCTCACTGACTTGCTCTAGCAATGTAGCGAGTTTGTTGGGAGCCACTTTGGCCGCATCGGCCTCGCGCTCCGGGGTTGCGGGCGACACCGACAAGGCGCCGTCGTTGGCCTTCCAACCGGTCACCATGGCCGTGGCCGTGGGCGCTGAATCGGGCGTCTGCTGGTTGGCTGTGAAAGTTTTGACCAACGCAGACTGCGGGAACTCCTCGAAGGACAGCCGATTGTCTTCGCCCAGGCCGCCCTTGTTTTGCCCTTCGAGGATGCGCGCTGCGGTGATGGTCGAGATGCCCATGCCATCGCCGATGAACAGGATGACGTTGCGTGCGCGCTGCGCCGGTCCCGACGGGTTTTGTGCGGCGCGCGCCGCCACACGGGACGCGGCGCGATCGTATTCGCTACCGGTCTGCGTGTCGGCAGCCAAAGCCACGACAGACAACAGAGCACCGGACAAGCCCAGCATCGTGGCGCGAAACATAAGCAAGCTCCCGCAGATCAGTTGGCGCGCAGTCTAACCGGTGCTGTCTCTTTGAGTGCCAAAGCGATGAGTCCGGCCACCACCGCGCAACCGGCCTGAATGTACAGCGGGGCTTGCAAGCCGTAGTGATCGGCTGCACGCCCGGCGAGCATGGGTGCCGACACGCCACCGATGACCTCGCCTAAGCCCACGACCAAGCCGGTGGCTGACGCGATATAACGCAGCGGCAAGGTCTCGGACGGAATGGTTGCCATGATCAACGGCATAGCGCCGCTGGCCGACCAACCCAGGAAGATCAGCACCGCCAACACGATGGATGAACCTTGGAAGTACAAAGCCGATACCGGCACCAGCAGACCGATCAGGCAAAACAAGGCGATGACCGGGCGGCGGCCAAAGCGGTCTGACAGGCGCGGCACGACAAACGCAAAAGCAGCCGCCGACAAACCCAGCACACCCATGAGCCAGCTCATCTCCGACGCCGGCAGGTGGCGGACGTTGATGTAGTACAAGGGCAGAAAGGCCCAACCCAACACCATCCACGCCACCATCACGCAGCAGATCAGCACGCACAGCAGGATGTTGCGATTGGACAGCATCTGCAGCGGCCCCATACCGCCGGCCGATTCGCCAGCGACTACCGGCGGCGCAGCCGGCGGCTCACGCACCGTGCGCCACAACAGCGTCGCCATGATCAAGCCCGGTACGGCAGCAACATAAAAGGCAATGCGCCAACTCCAGGTTTGCGCAATCCAGACCAGCAACAAGGGCGCAACAAAGCTGCCGATGAAGTTGCTGCCGAAGTTCTGCATGATGCCCATGGCATTGCCGCGGTTGCTGGCCGTGGTCTCGGCGACCACCAGCGATTGCGAGATAGGCAGGATGGGGCCCTCGGCAAAACCCATGACCAGTCGCACGGCCAACAACATGATGAAGCCCTGCGCCAAGCCACTGACCACTGAGGTCAGCGAGAACAATAAAAACGCGGCAAGCAGAAACGGTTTGCGACGGCCGGTGGCATCGGACGCGCGGCTGATCAAATAACCGGCGATAGCCCAGGTGAAAGACAGCGCCGAGGTGATGTCACCGATCTGGCTGTTGCTGAGCTTTAGATCTGAGGCGATGAACGGCGACAGGAAGCTGAAGGCGTTGCGGTCGAGGAACACGAAGCCGAAACTCAGCGTCAGCAGTATGATCAACCGGGTCTGGTAGCCGGGCGGGCTGGTGGCAGCCGTGTTCTGGTCAGCGTTCATTGTTTTAGTCCGTAGTTACCCCGGCGGTCACGGTAACAACATCAACCGCCTTTGCCCAGTCACCAACAGGCCTGCCCATGACTGCTTCTCTGCAATCACTCGCACCGCAAGCACTGCTGCTACGGGGTTTTGCTGCAGCGCATGAACAGACCCTGCTGGCGGCTATCGACGGCGTGACAGCCCAAGCACCGCTTCGGCATATGCGCACGCCACGGGGTCAGGCGCTGTCCGCCGCCATGAGCAATTGCGGCGCCTTGGGCTGGATCAGCGACGCAAAAGGCTATCGCTATTCTGCTGTTGATCCGCAAACCGGCCTGGCTTGGCCGCAACTGCCGGAGGCCTTGCTGCAGCTGGCGCAGACCGCAGCGGACGCCGCTGGCTTTGCCGGCTTTCGACCCGATGTGTGCCTGATCAACCGCTATGCTGTGGGCGCTTCGATGGGCTTGCATGTCGACCGCGACGAACGCGACCGGACAGCACCGATCGTCTCGGTTTCGCTGGGACTGGCGGCCACCTTTTTGTTTGGCGGCGCGCAGCGCAGCGATGTCGTGCAACGCGTGGCCCTGCAGCATGGGGATGTCGTGGTTTGGGGCGGCGCCTCACGGCTGTACTATCATGGCGTGGCACGCGTGCGCACCGGCGCCCACCCTCTGACCGGCCCTTACCGCTTCAACCTGACTTTTCGCAAGGCTGATTAAGCATCGATGGACAGTAACGGATGACGCGAACCTCACGCCTCGCACTGACTGCCCTACTGCTGTGTGCGCCCGCTTGGGTGCTCGCGCATGGCGTGGCCGCGCGCGATGCCGGTTTTATCCAGCAGGCTGCCGGCGTGCACTTCTGGCCCTATGTTTATTTGGGTGCCAAGCACATGGTCACCGGCTATGACCATCTGCTGTTTCTGGCCGGTGTGATCTTCTTTTTATACCGCGTCCGTGATGTGGCCCTTTATGCCTCGTTATTCGCGCTGGGTCATAGCCTGACTCTGCTAGGCAGTGTGCTAGGTGGCTTTCGCGCCGATGCGCATCTGGTCGATGCCCTCATCGGTCTATCGGTCGTTTATAAAGGGTTCGAGAATCTGGGCGGTTTGCGCGAGTTGCGCCTGCCCATCGATGCCCGCTGGGCGGTGCTGGTTTTCGGTTTAGCACATGGGCTGGGGCTCGCGACCAAGCTGCAAGATTTATCGCTGTCGCGCGACGGGCTGGTCGCCAACATGATCGGCTTTAATCTCGGCGTGGAACTGGGGCAGCTTGCGGCGCTGACCCTGATGGTGCTGGTGTTCACGCTGTGGCGCACGACCGGCAGCTTTACTAAACACGCACGCCTAGCCAACACACTGCTGATGGTCGCCGGCTTTGTGCTGTGCGGCTATCAACTGGCCGGCTACAGCCAGCCCTGACCAGGAATCACCATGACACAAGACACAACCACTGCAGCCACAGCGCTGCGTCGTTTAGGCCTGGCCCTCGTGGCTGCGCTGATCCTGCTGATCACCCTCGTGTTGCCCGCCGAATATGGGCGCGATCCCACCGGCATCGGCAAGCTGCTGGGGCTGACGGCCCTGCATGCCAAAGTTGAACCCGTCGCACTGCCGGCGCAGACCGTGCAATTGCAGAACGTCGCGGGCGGCAACGAGCAAGTCACCTCACTGCCGGTCGGTGACGGGCGCGACCCTGTCCCGCTGCCCAACCCCAAGGTGCACCAGGTGCAGGCGCAGGCCCCGCGCACCGACACCCTGACCATCACGTTAGGCGTCGATGAAAAAACCGAGATCAAAGCGCAGCTGGCCGAAGGCAAGATGATGGTCTATTCGTGGAGCGTCACGGGCGGCAACGTCTATGTCGACTTTCATGGCCACAGCCCGACTTTGGGCGAACGCTTCTGGGTGCGCTACCTCGAGGCCGATGGCATCAGCAGCGGTAACGGCTCGCTGGTGGCACCCTTCGCAGGCGAACACGGCTGGTACTGGCTCAACGTCAGCGAGAAACCCATCACCATCACCCTCAAAGTCACCGGCTACCAGGACAAACTCATCAACTACGGGCTGTTGCGCTGACATGTTTGATTTAGCACTCTGGCTGCACGCACTGGTTGCCCTGTTAGGCGTTGCGATCATCGCTTGGTTGATCAGCCTGCCGCTGCGAGACGTCAGCTTGGTCGACACACTGTGGTCGCTGAAGTTCTTGCTCTGCGCGGGGTTATATGTGGGCTTGCAGCAGACCCACAGTCCGCGCGCACTGCTGCTGCTGATACTGGTGGCGATCTGGGCTGTGCGGCTGTCGGTCTACATCACCGCACGCAATCACGGCCATGGTGAAGATCGGCGCTATCAGGCCATCCGGCGTAACAACGAACCCGGCTTTGCCTACAAGAGCCTCTACATCATCTTCGGCTTACAGGCCTTGTTGGCGTGGATCATCTCGCTACCCCTGTTGGCGGCCGCGAGCGGCAACGCACCCTTGGGTTCATTCGATGTCGCAGGCGTATTGCTCTGGACGGTCGGCATGGTGTTTGAAGCGGGCGGCGATTGGCAGCTGGCGCGCTTTAAAGCTAATCCGGCCCACTCCGGACAGGTGTTCGACCGGGGGCTGTGGCGTTACACCCGTCACCCGAACTACTTCGGCGACTTCTGTGTGTGGTGGGGATTTTATGCCCTGGCGCTGGGGGCCGGCGGTTGGTGGAGTCTGGCTGGCCCGCTGCTGATGTCGGTGCTGCTGCTCAAAGTATCGGGCGTGGCGCTGCTGGAAAAAGACATCGGTGAACGCCGCCCGGCCTATGCCGACTACATCCGGCGCACGTCCGCCTTCTTTCCGCGCCCGCCGCGAGATTAGTCGACCGCCTGTCAACCGACCCTGCCCCTGCGCCGTTAAGCAGCCATCGACGCTTTAAAGTGCCCGGGTTTACTGATGCCGCCGCCCTATACCCTCGCCACCTCCATGGCTGACACGGCAGAACACAGCGGCAGTGCGCCGCTGAGCCTGGGGGCTTTTCTGGCCTCATCTGAAAAGCGGGCTTACCGGCGCGCGCTGCTGGCCACGCGCCACGCCGATGACGCCTTAGACATTGTGCAGGACGCCATGATGCAGCTCGCGCATCGCTATGCGCAGCGCCCCTCCAGCGAGTGGCCGATGCTGTTCGCCCGGATCGTGACCAACGGCATCCGGGATTGGCATCGCCGCCAGACGCTGCGTCGCAAGCTGTTTTTCTGGCTGCCGGCCGAATCGGAAGACGACGATCACGGGTCAGCTGTTGAGCAAGTCGCTGATCCGCGCGCACGCGAAGGTCTGCAGCAGTTGGCTAACGGGCAGTTGCTGCAACAGCTGCAAGCCAGCTTGGCGCAATTGCCGGCGCGGCAACGCGAAGCCTTTGAACTGCGCATCTGGGAAGGGCTGGACGTACGCGATACGGCCTCGGCCATGGCGTGTTCAGAAGGCAGCGTCAAAACTCACCTCTCCCGCGCCCTGCACCGTTTGCGCGCCGACCTGCAAGGATATTGGCCATGACCGACCTCAACGATATGGACCTTGAGCAACAGCAGTTGGCCCGCGCGCTGCGCAACGAGTTACGCGCTGCCGAGGCCGTCGATGCGGCCACCAGCGCGCGTCTGGCGCTGTTGCGACAACAGGCGCTATCCTCGCCACGGCGCTTGGGCAAAGCCTGGCTGAGCGGCATCGACGGGCTGGCGATCACCGCCGTGCTGGTGGTTTTGGGCATCGTACTGCCTCAGCAATTGCCGCAGTTCTCTTCCGGTCAGGCCAGCGACAGCACTAACTCAGAGACCGTCGAAGTGCTCACCGAAGAACCCGAGCCTGAGTTCTACCAAGACCTCGACATGCTGCAATGGCTGGCCCATGAGAGCGATGCCCGTGTTTAAGCGCGTGCTGCTCGCTGTCGCCTTGGCTGCTTTTGCCGGCAGCAGCTGGGCTGTCGCGCCGTTATGGGAGCAGCTCACGCCTGCGCAGCAGTCGGTACTGGCGCCCTTGCAGGCGCAGTTCGATGGTCTGCCCGAGCCACGTCGTGACCAGTTGGCTGTCAACGCGCTGCGCATCTCACAACTGCCGCCCGCCCGACGCGAACTGGCACAACAACGATTGCAGCAGTGGCAACAACTCAGTGAAGCTCAGCGCCAGCAAGCCCTGACGCAACGTGAACAGTTTCGCCGGCTGCCGCCAGCCGATCGCATCAAGGCACGGCAACGGTTTGAGCAACTGCGCGGACTGGCGCCAGCCGAACGACGCCGTATGCGCGAGCGGTTCGATCAGTTAAAGCAGCAACCCGGCGGCTTGGACGCCGCCTGCCCCGGAACAACAGCGCAAAAGCTGGAGTGTTTATCGCGCCCGGCGGATGGCAGCGCAGCTGCCGCGACCCCTTAAGCACTGAGCGCGGCCGCACGCGCAGCACGCAAATCCTCGCGCAGGCTGCGCGAGGCCCAAAAATAGTGCACCGCCGCCCACCCAAAGCTGAGCACTGAAATCATCATGGCCCGGCGTAATCCGCCCAAAGATGCAGCGGCACAGGCCTCCGCCACAGCCTGATCGAGCGCCGCGCCTGGCCGGCATAGCACCGCATAGTCACCGCCAGCAAACAGCTGCGCCGCAAAACGATCACTGGTAAAGCCCACCAAGGTCGGACCGATCCCATTGCCCACCAGTGCGGTCGCCATGCCGAACACCGCCGCCGTGGAAGCGCGCATGGGCTGGGGGGTCAGGTTTTGCAACAGTCCCACGGACGGGCCGTAATAAACCATGGCCAGCACACCACCGCCCAACAACAAGGTCACCATCGCCGGCACGGTCACCTGTGTGAACGCGGCCAGATAGCACAGCGGCGCCAGCAACAAGGCCACAGCCGGGCCCCAAGCGGGCCAGCGCTCATCGCGCAGCGACGCGCGGTCCGTGCCCAGGGCACCCAACAGCAAACCCACCGACAGTGAACTGGCAGACACGACACCGAACATCAGCGCAGCCTGTCCCAAGGGCAGATGAAAAGCCCGAGTCAGTAGCATCGGCATGAACTGCGCCACGCCCTGCACGCCTAGCGTACAGAGCGCTCCACCGATCATGACGTGCCGTATGGTCCGCACACTGCTGACATGACGCAGCACGGCCGCCAAAGGCGGCACGACCCACGACGGACGTAGCCCGCCATCGGCCAAGCCCCGCGGCGGTTCGCGCAGCATGTAAAAGGCCAATGCGGCCACAGCCAGGCCCGGCAAACCCAGCACCAGAAACGCCATCCGCCAGCCATAGGCTTGGGCGATCTGACCGCCACCTATGGCGCCCAGCAGCGTACCGGCAGGCAGGCCCAACATGATCACCGACATGGCCGAGGCACGACGGCGCGGCGGAAAATGGTCAGCCACTAAGGACGCGGTGGGTGAGGCAAAGCCCGCTTCACCCATGCCCACGCTGACGCGCGCCAGCATCATTTGCGCAAAGCCACCGGCGGCACCGCAACACACTGTGGCGGCTGACCAGATGGCGGTCGCTGCGGCGATGATGCGAACGCGGCTGTAGCGTTCTGCCAGGCGACCGACCGGCAGTCCCAATCCGCCATACAACAACGCAAAGCTGAAGCCCTGAAGCAAGCCGATTTGACCATCGGTAAAGCCCAAGTCGTGTCGCAAAGCGGGCGAGACCACCGAAAAAACGGCGCGATCGGCAAAGTTGAAGAGTGCGACCGTTAACATGACCGCCAGAAAGCGGCCGCGGTACGCTGCACTTAACAGCGACTGGCTCAAGCCGGCAGGCCCGGGCCCACAGCGATGAACTGCGCCAATTGCGGCCCGAGGGTATCGACGCCGCTACCCAGTTGCATGATGCCCGACACATGGTTGTGGCCCAGCAGGTAAAGATAGGGCGGCCACACGCCACGCTGTGCCACACGTGCCTGCACCACACGCGCCGCCTGTAATTGAAATTCCGGCGGGTCGCTTTCGCACACGCTAAACAAACACGGTACCGGCGTTGCGGCCAACGCATCGAGGGTCGAGCGCGCGGCATCGTTGCTGCGATCAGCGCCGTAATAGGCATGGTGCAGAGGACTGTCGTGCATCAGCGTCAGGTCATAGATACCCGACAACAACACCGCGGCAGCCAAAGGCGGCGGTGCATCGCTGCCCCGGCCATGACCGGCGAGGTAACCCGCGACATGTACGGCCCCGGCAGACTGCCCGCACAACACGATGCGCGCCGGATCACCGCCATAATCGGCGATGACGTCGATCAGCCAGTTGATCGCGCGGTCCAGGTCGGCGGAACCTGCCGGCCAGCCGTGAGCCGGTGCCAAACGATAAGTCAGGTTGACGCCCACATAGCCCTGACGGGCGGCCCAAACACCCACGTTGTTATAAAACGGTGCATCGGCAGCGCCCTTGTCCCCTTGTACGAAGCCACCGCCGTGCACATAGACGAACACCGTGCGCAACGCAGAGGCTGCAGCGGCCGGCGTAAAAATATCGAGACGGTGCCGCTCATCCGGGCCATAAGCCAGATCACGCTGAACCACACAGACCTGCGGATCGGGCATCTCGACCAGTGGCGCGTAGATGTCGCGCGTTGCCGCAATCTGCGCCGGGTTGAACTGCGGATCTAAAGCACGCAGCCGGGCCAGCACAGCAGCCAGCGCGCTCATGACGGGTCCATCAACAGCACAGGCTTGATGACCGTGCCTTGGTGTAGGGCTGCAAAAGCATCGGCGATGGCCTCAAAGCCAAACGCGGTAATGAGTCTGTCCATGGGGAATCGTCCTCGTCGCCAGTGGTCTATGAGTAGCGGGATGGTGCGCTGCGGTACTGCATCGCCATTGATGATGCCACGCAGAGTGCGTGCGCCGGAAAGCAGGGTCTGCAAGGGAATGTGAACAGCGACCGGCGGTACAGACACGAACGCGGCCACACCGCGCATGGCCAACACCTGCACTGACCATTCGTAGACCTGCGGCACCACGGTGGTGTTCAGCGCAAAGTCAGCGCCCTGCGGCAGCAACTGCCGCACTTGCGCCGGAACCTCATCACTGCCGGCGTCCAAGGCTGCCGTAGCGCCCAACTCGAGCGCCAGCGCACGGCGCCGCGGTCGCGGTTCTACGGCAATGATCTGGCTGGCACCGGCCAGGCGTGCCGCCATGATGGCGCTCAAGCCCACACTGCCGGCACCAAACACCACCAGCGTCGCGCCGGGTTTAAGCGCGAAAGCATGCAGCACCGCGCCGGCGCCGGTGAGTACGCCACAGCCCAGAGGCGCGGCGATCGCAAAAGGCACGTCAGCCTCGATGCGCACGGCGCCGCGACCGTCGGCTATGGCATGCGTGGCAAAACTGGATTGACCGAAAAAATGGCCGTGTATAGGCAGACCCTGCTGCGATAAGGCCGATGAACCATCCATGCGCTGTCCACCGAAGCTGCGCGGCATGACTTCAAGGCAACTGGTGGGATGGTTGTCGCGACACGAGCTGCACACGCCGCAACTGGAACCCGACAACACCACATGATCACCCACGCGCAGATGCAGGACACCCGCGCCCACAGCCTCGACGATGCCGGCGCCCTCATGACCTAACACCACCGGATGCGGCGTCGGCAACAAACCGCCCTGATGCGCCCGCAGGTCGGTATGACAGACGCCGGCAGCCCGGATGCGCACCAGCACTTCGTCAGCACGCGGGGCCGCCAAATCCAGCTCTTCGATGACCGGCACGGTGCGGCCTGTGCGCGAAACCGCAGCGCGGATCTTCACTTGGGTGCTCCGGGCCTGTCCTTCATAAGCAACTGGCCTTGCCAAGGCACATCAGCCAGCGAACGCCAAGCGTTGACCTGCAAGGTTTGAAACAGCCAACGGCCATCGATCTTGCGCAGCGTGTCCTGGCGCGTACCGATGCCAAACACAAAACTGGTGCCGTAATCGACATTGAACTGCAGTATCTGAAAAAAGCAGCGCACCGTGGCGCCCTCGGCAGTCGGCGTCATCAGAAAATGATTGAACAGATGATGGCGACCCAGCCACCAATGTTGCCGCTCGTACCAGAGCTGTTCGAGACTGGCCAGGATGGCTGCATGGCCTTGCACCTTGCCCTGCCATAAATGATCGAAGCTCGCATCCTCGGTAAACGCGCTGAGCGCCAGCTCTTTATCCGCCAGATCGATGCCCCAGGCATAGCGTGCATAGGTCTCTTCGATGTCGACGCGATCTTGAGCGGGCATGGTCACCGGCACGCCTTGCGGCCAGGTGGCGTTCATCACTCACCCCCAAAGTTGTAGCGACCGTCGCGCCGCAGCTGCTCGGACACCCAGCAGCCATGAAATGTTGATCGCACGCGTACCGGTATATGCCAGCGTGCCACCGGGCCTGAGGCGACGGCTTGTGCATCAAACACAGCCAGTTCGCTGTGACCGCGATCAAGGCGGTTGAGGATAACCAGCAGCCAGCCGTCGCCCTCGGCCGCACCGGCATGGCGCGGCAGGAAATGTGGCTCATGCACCGAGATAGCCTGCCCATGTGCCCACAGATCGACCTCGCCGGTACGCACATCAACCCTACCTACCGTGCCGCTGCCGTCCGCACCCCGGCCCATCACCATATAGCCCTGGCAGTAGGGCTTGCCCATGTAACGGTCATCAATGCGAGGCAGTTCGCCCGGACGCCGGCACAGCACGCGCGAGGTATAGGTCGCATTCCCCGCCGACAGATCACAACTTAAGCGCGTCAACAACGGCGGCCCGGACGCGCAGATGCGACCGTCTGGCGTCGGAAAGAACGGGAAGCAGTTGCCGTCATAGAGCACCACATCAAGGTGGGCTACAGAACCTTCGCTATAGGCATTGAGCATATGCCCGGCACTGGCGTTGGGGCCGGTGAACCAACGCACCTGTTCGGCTGTGCCGCGGCGTGGCAGCACTGCGATATGCACCGCCTTATCGTCGTGCCATTCATAAAAGCTGCCGCCACGCTGCAGCGTGGCCACATCGGTGAGCAACGGAAAGAACGGGATAATGATGTGCCCGTCGGTGACGCCGAAGTCATGCACCACGCCAGACCAGGGCGCGTCAAACCAGACTTCATGAACCTTGTGACCTTGCGCATCGAAGATATACACCGCGATCTCACGGCTGCCATCACCGCGCGCCTGAAATGAATAGGTGATGAGCTCGTTGCGATGCTGATCGATCTTGGGGTGAGCCGACAGACTCACTGCCGTGACCGCTCCGCCAAAATCGGTGCGTGCGCCAGTGGCCAGCGTGTCCTGATCGATCTCATAGGGCAGATCGTCTTCCTTGAGTACCGTCAATTTGCCGGCATGGAACATCAAGCTTGTATTGGCCGTGCCCCCGTGCACGTGCTGCGCTTCGGGAGCGTTGGTGTAGCGGTTGCGATAGCGGCCAAACAAAGCCCGCTTGGCTTGTTGCTGAGCCAGAAAGCGGGCATTGCGCACCCAGCGGCTGCGATAGGACACCTGACCCTCTGCAAACCGGAACTGATGCACCATGCCCTCGCCATCGATGAAGATGTCGTCCGGGTACAGAGAGGGATATTGGCGGTCGGGACCGCAGCGATACCAGTCGCCAGTAAGACCGGCAGGCGGCGTGCCTTCGACTAACTGCAAGCCCTCGCAGGTCGATTCGACGCGCAGCGGTTGCCCCCAGCCTTGATACAAGGGGATATCGGGAAAGCAGATTTCCATGAACTTGACCCCAAAATAGTCCGCCGCGGCTTGTTTACCGCTGTAGGCTTGATATTGAAGCATCAACAATAAAATATGTCATCGCAATGACCCGAAGCCGCGTGAAAACCAAGACCCGCAAATCACCACAACCCGCAACTGCCACGCGACCAGCGGCGCAGTTCGATGACTTATTGCCGCTGTTTGATGTCGGCGGCCGATCTTATTTCGGCTATCGCATGGTGCTGGCCGCCAAGATGTTCGATCGCGTGGTCATGGGCCTGCTGGCCCAGCACAGTGACGTCACCCTGCCACAATGGCGGGTGCTGGCCCAACTGGGCATCATCAAAGAAGGCACCGTGCGCTCTCTGGCTGATGGCGCAGCGGTCGATCGCGCCGAGATCAGCCGGGCCAGCCGCGAACTGGTCAGGCGCGGCCTGATACGCCGCCGGGAAGATCCGGTGGACCTGCGCAGCCCGGTGTTTTCGATGACACCGGCCGGTCGCCGCTTGTACACCCGGGTGCGCAAGCCCATCAGCGACTTCATCGTGCACCTGATGGATGGCGTCAACAGCCGTGATCTGGCTGCCGCCGATCGCGTCCTGTTAAAAATAACCCGCGGCTGTATCAAGCGCTGATCAGCGCTCCAGCAGCTTGCGGCTGCTCTGCAGTTCTTCGCGTCGCGCTTTATCGAGCTGCGGATAGCTCAGGTGTAAACCGGTCAGCGTCTGATTGATGACCTGAGACATGATCAACCGGGCGTTCTTTTTGTCATCGGCCGGCACCACATACCACGGTGACTGCGTGGTGCTGGTGGCAGACAGGCAGTGCTCATAGGCATCGCGGTAATCATCCCAATGCTGCCTTTCGGCCACATCGCCCAACTGAAACTTCCAGTTCTTTTCCGGATGGTCTATGCGATCTAAAAAGCGCAGACGCTGCTCTTCTTTGGATACATGCAGAAAAAACTTGATGACGCGTGTGCCGCTACGCTGCAGATGCGCCTCGAAATCGTTAATAGACTGGTAGCGCTGCGACCAGATGCGCTTGCTTTCAAGCAGTTCCGGCGGCAAGCCTTGGCGTTGCAACAACTCCGGGTGCACGCGCACCACCAGCACCTCCTCGTAATACGAGCGGTTAAACAAACCGATACGGCCGCGCTCGGGCAAAGCGCGTGCAGCCCGCCACAGGAAGTCGTGGTCCAACTCTTCGGCGCTGGGTTGCTTGAAACTGGTGACCTGACAGCCGACCGGGTTGACACCGGTCATCACGTGTTTGATGGCACCGTCTTTACCGGCCGCATCCATGGCCTGAAAGATCACCAGCAGCGACCAGGTGTTATTGGCGTACAGCAAATCCTGCAGTTCGCTGGTGCGTTCGACTTGCTCGTTAAGCAACTGTCGCGCCTGGTCATCATCGCGGTAGGCCGGCGCTACTTTAGTGGGTCGATGCGACAGATCGACTCGCGCACCTTCAGCGACCCTGAATTGTTCAACATCCATCGGTTACCTGCCTTGCTTGACCGACTCCTGCAAGCCCAACCTTAAGGGATTGCGACGATTAGTTCATACTGCCGGATGACAAGAACACCACCGGGGACGCTCATGCACCGATCAACCTCTTGGGCCTGCCGCTTACTCGCGGGTGCTTGCCTGCTGATCAGCACAACCACAACCGCACTGGCTGGCAACGCCATTACCAGTGGCGCGCTCAGTGTCGAACCACCCACGCTCATTGCTCTGGCCTTCGACTGGCGAGTTGCAGGCGACGACAACCGCAACGCCAAAGTAGCGGTCGAATACCGCGCTCAAGGGAGCGCCAGTTGGCAGACTGGTCTTGATCTGGTGCGTCTGCAAGAAGAGGAGAGCTTCGTGCGTAACGCGCTGGACTACATTGCGCCCAACCTGTTCTCCGGCAGTCTGTTTGATCTGCAGCCCGACACCAGCTATGAAGTTCGTCTGACGCTGACTGACCCCGACGGTCTGACCGGTGAGTCACAACGCACAGTGACCGTTCGCACCCGGGCCGAACCTAAGCCGGCCCCTGGCGGTCGCGTACTGCACGTCTATCCGCCCGGCTACACCGGGCCCAAGCAGCAACCGGCCTATTCAGGACTACTGGAGGCCTACAACATGGCAGGCCTGGGTGGCGACTGGAGCCGCGCCTCACCGCCCCGGGTAAGGCCCGGTGACACGCTACTGGTGCATGCCGGCATCTATGCCAGCAAACGTGACCAGTACAGCCATGAGATCAACAGCAAGTACACCACGTGCTGCGGCACACCTTGGGATGGCACTTATTATCTAGATGTGGCCGGCACAGCCGACAAGCCCATCGCCATCGTCGCCGCCGGTGATGGTGAAGTGATCTTTGACGGGCAGAACAACACCGTGCTGTTCAACGTCATGGGCGCTGATCACACGTACTTTGAGGGCATCACCTTCCGCAATACCGGCATCGCCATCGAGGCCGGTATCAAGCACATTGCCGGTGCGCGCGGACTGACCGTTAAACACTGCCAATTCGTCGATATCGGGGTAGCCGTGCATTCTGATTGGGGACAGTCCGCCGGGTTCTACATCGCAGACAACGATATGCGGGGTCGCGAGTCACTCGACAAACTGGCCACCTGGTATGGCATCAAGCCGTGGGTAGACCTGCCGAACTTCACCGAGCAAGCCAAGATGAAGTCGTTCTATGCGGTGTCCATTTATGGGCAGGGTCATGTCATGGCCTATAACCGCGTACGGGGTTTTCATGACGGCCTCGACCACGCCACTTATGGCATGCCGGACGGCTACCCGGATACGCCCGACTCACGTCTGCCGCTGGCCAACGACATCTACAACAATGACATCGATGTGATGCACGACAACTGCATCGAAACCGATGGCTCCGCGCGCAACATGCGCGTGCTGCGCAACCGCTGCTTTAACGCGGTTTTGGGCGGCATGAGTCCGCAGCCCATCTTTGGCGGACCGGTCTATTTCATCCGCAATGTCGTCTATAACAACTGGTGGGGACCGGTCAAAATTCATGGCGAACCGGCTGGCGTTTTTTATTACAACAACACCTTCGTCGGTGAGTTCAAACAACTGATGCCAGCCTCCAACATCCACCTGCGCAACAACCTTATTTTGGGGCAGGCCACACAGCCGCGCGTGTTTGCGCTGGATACGTTCACCAACTACAGCAGTTCCGATTACAACGGCTTCCGGCCCAACACGGGTCAGGCAGAGGCCTTTGCGTGGAACTCACCGCCCTTCGATCAGATGCGCAATTTCTATAACGAGCGCAAACGATCCGAGGTCGCGGACACCACAGCGCCGCTGGTCAAGCGCTCGTTTGCGACGCTGCGCGATTATCAACGCGCGACGGGCCAGGACCGGCACAGCCGGCTGGTCGATTACGATGTCTTCGTGGCGGCGCCACAACCGGACTTCACCGACGTCACGCATGTGGTCGATGCACAGAGCATTGATCTGCGCTTGCGTAAGGGCGCCGTCGCCATCGATGCCGGCACACCACTGCCCAATATCACCGACGGCTTTCTGGGTAAGGCCCCGGATATGGGAGCCTATGAGTACGGCGCACCCCTGCCCCATTACGGCCCAAGGGCGCGCTGAACGCGAATTCAGGCTGCCGGCCGGATAGCCGTGACCAGCCATGCGCTGGCATCCAGAGCGATGCCAGCGCTGCTGTGGTGGGCTGCCAGATAAGCCAGCAGATCGTCGGCGATGGCCTGGCGCACAGGCTCCGGCTGCGCTTCGACCACACGGCTGAACGACATCGACTGCAGTGCAAAGCGCAGCGCAGCAGGCGCATCAGCACCCTGACCACCCAGCCATTGCGGCCCGCGCCACAACTGACAATCGATGTCGACAAATCCGGCGGCGCTCAACAAGGCCCGCAGGGCTGTGACATCTGACAACGAGAACGGCCCGGGCTCACCTGCCGGCGGCGCCGGCAGCGCCACATGACGACGCACGATGTCCGCTAAAGCACCCATCCAAGGGTTATCGGCCAGCGGCGCCCAACAGGCAAAGTCGATGCGCCCACCGGGTGGCAATAAACTCTGCAGATGCGCAAAGGCGGCCGGCGGATCGGCAAAGAACATCACGCCAAACCGTGAGAACAATCGATCGAAAGGAGCCGCAGGCGGTACGACCGTCGCTGCGTCAGCGGCGAGAAAGTCTATGCACGGCACGGTCGACTGTGCAGCCCGGCGCTGCGCTTCAGCGATCAAGGCCGGCGATACATCGAGGCCCAACACATAACCTGACGGAGCGACGGCCACTGCGATAGAGCGCGTGTTGTCGCCGCCGCCACAACCGATATCGAGCACGCGCTCGCCGGGCTTGAAGGCCGCGCGCGCCAACAGCGCCTGACCCACCGGTTGCATCATCGATTCAAATTGATCGAGGTT
>Ga0136644_10000976_pt1 | contig 22818 bp, 17 predicted proteins | sample C_130820_EF_Meta_FD_94780 | JGI IMG/M metagenome (GOLD analysis project Ga0136644, IMG submission 94780) | Freshwater microbial communities from Lake Croche, Canada to study carbon cycling - C_130820_EF_MetaG (v2) (version 2) | ecosystem: Environmental > Aquatic > Freshwater > Lake | place... | reverse complement strand
TCCAAGTCGACGATATGGACTGACCATCGCTCTCGGAGCTGGCACACCTAACAAGCCCTTTAAACCCACTCTAAAAGGCAAAAAAGTGGAAAAGGGTTCAGAGGAAATTGAGTTTAAGATTAAGCCGAAGGCTCCTGTGGCGCCAAAAATCGATCCTGCTCTTGAGATTTCTCCGTCTGAACCGGAAAAATCGGGCGTGGCACCTGAGGCTAAACCCGAAACTAAACCCGAGGTTAAACCCGAAACTAAACCCGAGGTTAAACCCGAAACTAAATCTGAGACTAAAACCAAAAACGAAAAACTCTAAAAAGATCTATCCAAAAATATGAAAAGCAAAACGATTCTAGCTATAACTCTGGCCCTATTTGTTCAAACCACTTCTTCTTTTTCTGCCGATTATGAAAAAGTAGCTGAAAAGAAGTTATTTAACGGAGAAGTGTTATCCGAATATAAACTTCCTAATGGGCTTAAAGTTCTTCTTCTTCCGAGACACGATGCCAAAGTTGTCACTTTTCAAACCTGGTTTGACATCGGATCTCTAGATGAAAAAATGGATACGAAGCTCAAAAAAACCGGGCTAGCCCACTTATTCGAACACATGATGTTTCGTGGCACCGAAAAATACCCCGATGGAAAATTTGATGAAATCACTTCTCGAATTGGAAGCGAAAAACAAAATGCTACGACCTATTTTTATCGAACCAACTACTTTGAAAGCATTCCATCCAACCAATTAAAAAAACTCATCGAGTTAGAATCGGATCGAATGGCTAATTTAAAATTGGATTCCGATCTTTTAGAAAAAGAGAAGGGGGCTGTTGTAGGAGAGTTGAGACGGGCTCTGGACAATCCTGGAAGAATTGCTTGGGATGAATTGAACCGAACAGTTTTTCAAGAGGCCCCATTTAGATACACCGTGATCGGAACTGAGGAGGAAATTAAAGGATTCTCCATTGAGGAAGCGAAATATTTTTACAAGACTTTCTACGCACCTAATAATGCCACTGTCATTGTAGTGGGTGATACTGATGAGAATGAGCTTATGGAACTTATTGTTAAGTACTATGGCGACATGAAGGCTCAAGAGGTACCTAGATACAAAATGCCTGAGGAGCCAGAGCAGAAAAAAGAAAGAAGAGTTGAAAAAACTCATCCGCAGGCCACTTCAGATATTTTGTTAGTTGGGTATCGAGTTCCTTCGGTAAATTCAGCTGAGGTTGTGCCTATTTCACTTTTAAGCACCCATCTTTCAACGGGAATGGAATCAAGGCTCAGAAAAGCTCTAGTTGATAAAGGGATAGCTGTAGCTGCTGGGTGCAGTGTAAGTAACGTTCCGGATTATTTGGAAATCAGTGTTTCCTTGGCTGAAAAACATAAAGCCGAAGAGGCTCTTGCTGTCATTGATCGCGAGATCGGGATGCTAAAATCTCAAGTTATTAAGAAGGAAGAATTTGAGAGAGCCCTCAATCAGGAGTTGTTATCTTTGTATAACGGGATTGAGGATAATTCTTCCGTGGCAAGTTTGTTGGGCGACTATTTGATGGTAAGCGGCAACTACATGAGGGGTTTTGAGATTATCGATCAGTTTAAGAAGTTAAAACCTACAGATCTAAAAACTGCTGCTCAAAAATATTTGAAAAAGGAATCCCGCTCGGTTGTTATTGTGCGGCCGCAATCTAAAAAATCTTAAAGGAGCTAGTCCATGTTTCGCTTTAGCCTGATTTTTATCTGTCTTAGCTGTCTTGCTTTTGGAAAACAAAAAGTGAATTTTCGCGCGGAGCCTGCTACGGAAAATGGGGTTCCGGTGGCCCCTAAAGTTTTTTATGAAAAAAATCCCGCAAGTTTAACTTCTGTGGTGAGTGTGGTGGTGATGACGGGAAGTATGGATGACCCCATTGATAAAGTAGGACTAAGCAATATTGTGGCCGAAATGGTTTTGCGAGGAACTAAGAAAAGATCGCGAGAAAAGTTTCAGGGCGAACTTGAAAGGATGGGGGGAGCTTTAGCGGCCAGTGTTTCAAGTGATACTATTCAGTTTTCAGGCGAAGTAATCAAAGAAAACACGAAAAAGTTTCTAGCGCTTCTGGAAGAAGCAATGCTCCAACCTGCTTTTTCGGAAAAAGATTTCTCGGAACTCAAACGTGAAATTTTAAATGACATAGCTCATGTAAAAAATGCCAACAATCGTTTAGGAGGTTTAGCCGCACGAAGAGAGATTTTTAAAGGGACCCCTTTGGAAAGACCGGTCATCGGCAGTAAATCGACTGTTGAAAAAATTACACTGGCCGATGTTCAGCGAAAATATAACGATTACTTCGATAGGCCTAAGATTGTTTTTGCCGCAGCAGCTCCTTTTCCAGAAACAGAAATAGTCGAAATCTTTTCTAAGATTTGGCGTCAATTTCCCGATGGAACTAAACCTACCAAGCGCTTTTTTAATGTGAAGATTCCTGACAAGCCTACTCTGATCGTCATTGATAAACCCAAAACCTCGACAGGTTCTCTGTTTTTTGCTCAGGCTGGGATCACAGCTCAGGATGCTGATCGTTATACTTTGAAGACGGGTAACTTTTCATTCGGTGGAGAACCTCTAGTTTCTAGATTGTTCCGAACTATCCGTGGAGAGTTGGGCTGGACTTATGCTATTGGAAGTTCCTACTCGGCTCTAGGCGGGTTATCCAATCAACAAGGACTTTATACGATATCGTCCACTCCGAGCGTGGAATACACCTCCAAGACCATCTTTAAGACTTTGGAGATGTGGAAATCTTATTTAAACGAAGGACTGACAGGAGATGAGATGGATCTAGCCAAAGACAGTCTTATCAATTCCTATCCTTTTGAATTCGAAACAGCTGAGAAACGAGTTTCTCATCGGTTGGCCAGTTATCTATACAACATCCCCATTCTAACTCCTGAGGAATTTGCCGAAAAAATTGGAGATATCGGCAACGGTAAATTGAAATCGGCTTTGAAGGAAAAACAAAAAGCTGAAAGCTGGCTTATTACTTTAGTAGCCGATAAAAATGTCATTGAAAAAGACTTAGAGGAGTATCAAAAAGATATTCCAAAAGAGCAAAGACTCACTATTTCGAAAGTCTATACTCCAGATGAACTGGTGAATTAACCTAGAGTCGATAAGATCTCTTTTTTGAGTCCGGGACTACAGGTGATAAAACTAGAATCGTGAATGGTCTGTTTTCCGCTGAAACTAAAATATTCACCTCCTGCTTCTTTCACCAAGCAAGCCAGAGGAGCAATGTCCCAGAGAGAAACGACTGGGTCCACCATAGCGTCTATTCCCCCCCTCATCACGCAGGAATGGCCGAAGCAATCCGTATATCCTCGGACATATTCAGCTTTATCTAAGATTCGGTGGAGACCTTTGGTGTGACCGGAGGCTTCGAAGCAATCGACATCACCTATAGATACAAAAGAGGACTCCAAACTTGATTTTTGTGACACGTGCAATTGGTGACCGTTACAAAAAGTGCCCAGCCCTTTGGCTGCAGTGTAAGTTTCTCTTAATGCGGGTAGAACCATAATACCCAAAATAGGTTCCCCTTGTTCTAAAAGACCGATCAAAGTTCCAAAAAGAGGAATGCCTTTGACAAAACTTTTTGTTCCGTCGATAGGGTCTACTGTCCAAACCAGATCTTGATCTTTTCCCTCTTCTCCGAACTCCTCACCGCAAATTCCAAACCCCGGAAAGGCCAAGCTCAGCTCTGAGCGAATATTTTCCTCTGTTTTTTTATCGGCCACAGTTACTGGTGTCATATTTTCTTTCATCTCGATCAGAATTTTCTGTCTGAAATAAGAAAGAGCTATTTCAGCTGCGTTCTCTGCGATTTCGGTAGCTGTGTTTAAAATGGATTCAAGTTCATTCATGAGGATTATTTTAGAAGGTTCCTCATGTTTGGCAAGTTAGCCTTTTGTGAGCGAGCGCAGCATTAATTTAAATCGGTGTTAACCAGATCTAGGGGCTTGAAGTAGTATTGGTCGTAAGTTTTGTGGTATCCCGACCATCTAGAATTATTGTTTTCGGCTTTCATGAATGTTTGGATACTGTTGATACGAGAGTCCATGTGGTCCAATTGGTGAAGTAATTCTGCTTCCAAAGTATGAGGTCGTTTGGGAGAGCCATGCTCCAGTTTTCCGTGGTGTGAAAGTATTAAATGTTTTAAGTGAAGGTCTAATTCCTTAGGGAAATGGGGAATCTCTTGTATTTTTCGGTCGATAAGGACCACCCCAATCGCGATGTGCCCGACTAATCTTCCTTCATCTGTGTAGCCAAATTTCCCTTGGTAACTTAATTCGAAAATTTTTCCGAAGTCGTGAAATGCAGCTCCAAACATCATCAAGCTGCGATCCACTCCCGGGTAGAGAGGTAGAACCGCATCGATGAGATGACAAAGTTGGAGCGAGTGGGTAAGAAGTCCACCGATAAAAGCGTGATGAATGGTTTTGGCAGCTGGACATACTTTGTAGCGAGGAGCAATTTCAGGATCGTTAAGCAGTTTAAGTCCCAGTTCTTTGACCCAGGGATTTTCAAGACTTTCGAAAATTTCGAGAAGTTTTTGATATAACGCTTCGGTGTCCTCATTGCCTTTGGGCAAGTAATCTTCGACTTTGGCCACTTCGGCAGGAAGCGATAATAAGTGATCGATCACCAGTTGGTTACGATTTTGGAATACATGGAGTTTTCCCCCTACAGCCACAATATCGCCTTCAGCGAAAGTAGTGCTTAACTCTTCGGCTTTATCCCAGACGCGACCCTCGAGGTCTCCAGTGCTATCGGAAAGTAAGATAGCCAAGTAGGGCTTACCGTTTTTAGAGTGAAAAAGATCCTTAGACTTTACCAAGAACGAGGTTCTGATGGTCTCCTTAGGCTTTAAGTCTTTGATAAATAAGGATTTTTGTAGCGAACTTGTTCCTGACTCCATAACTCCAACACCCTATTCGAATTTATGAGTTTTTAACTTCCAACTGGGGGGTCTTATCTTGTTTTGTTGCGCAATGTCAATATCTACTAAATAGTTGAAGAATGAGACTTTTCACTATAAACATACGGTACAAATTTTTTCTTTTTTAGAAGAAAGGGTTCTATGAAAAAGACACGAATCGGAATCAACGGATTTGGCCGTATTGGTCGGGTTACTATGCGACTGCTTGCAGACAGACCTGAATTTGAAGTTGTGGCCATCAATGATTTAACACCGACCGAGCAAAACGCTCACTTGCTCAAGTACGATTCGGTTCATGGAGTTTGGAATCACAACGTATCTTCCACAAAAGATACTCTTTCCATCGATGGAAAAGAGATCAGAGTTTTTAATCGTAAAGATCCCGCTGAAATTCCTTGGAGAGAACTGAATGTCGATATCGTGATCGAATCGACTGGAATCTTCACCGGGTTTGACGGAGCTTCAAAACATTTAAATGCTGGAGCTAAAAAAGTTATCGTCTCTGCTCCTTGCAAAGACGAACACAAAATCAAAACTTTAGTTTATGGGATTAATCACGAAACCTATAATCCCGCTACCGACAGTATTGTTTCTAATGCCTCATGCACTACTAACTGTTTAGCGCCGGTGGTGAAAGTTCTTCATGAAAACTTTGGTATTGAACGCGGTTTGATGACGACTGTTCACTCTTACACGAACGATCAAAGAATTTTGGATTTGGGACACTCCGATTATCGTCGAATGAGAGCGGGAGCACTTAATATGATCCCCACGACTACAGGAGCAGCTAAAGCAGTGGGATTGGTGATTCCTGAGCTTAAAGGAAAACTGACCGGTCTTGCCGTCAGAGTTCCAACTCCTAACGTTTCATTGGTAGATTTTGTAGCTGACGTGAAAAAGCCTACAACTGTAGAGCAGATTAACGCAGCTTTTGAAGCAGCAGCTAAAAGCGGTCCTTTAAAAGGCGTTCTACAAGCTGTGAAAGAGCCTTTGGTTTCTTCTGATTTTAACGGTACTTCGTGGTCCTCTTCTGTTGATATGGAATCCACAATGGTGGTGGATGGAACTATGGTAAAAGTCCTATCTTGGTATGACAATGAAACCGGATTCTCAACTCGGATGTTGGATCTTGCGAGCTTCATGGCCCAGAAATCGAATTTTTAAATGAAGATTTCATATCCCAAACTCACTGAACTCGAGCTCAAAAACAAACGTGTTTTTATTCGAGTTGATTTCAATGTTCCTCTAAAGCAGGTGGGAGACGTTTACGAAGTCGCCGATCCTAGACGTATTGAAGAGGCTTTGCCGACGATACGATATGTGATTGAGCAGGGTGGAAAAGTTATTTTGGGATCTCATTTGGGAAGACCCAAAGGTAAACCTGATGCGAAATATAGCTTAGAGCCGGTAGGCAGTTATTTGAGTAGTGTTCTTGGAAAAGATGTTCTACTCACTGAGGATTGCATTGGAGATGCCCCTAGAGGTCTTTCTCATCAGATGCGAATCGGCGATGTGATGCTTCTAGAGAACTTGAGGTTTCACCCCGGAGAAGAGGAAAACTCTCCAGAGTTTGTGAATCGTCTGGCCGAACTTTGTGACGTGTATATCAGTGATGCTTTTGGAACTCTTCATCGGGCCCATGCTTCTACCGAAGGGCTGCCTAAGCTGATGAAAAATAAAGCGATGGGTTTTTTGGTCGAAAAGGAACTTAAGTTTTTGGCTCCGTTAAGAGAAAATCCTAAGCGACCGTTCATGCTTCTGATGGGCGGATCCAAAGTTTCTGACAAAATTGGAGTCTTAGAATTTTTCTTGCCTAAAGTGGATACGGTTGTGGTTGGTGGGGCAATGGCCTACTCCTTCTTGAGTGCGAGAGGCTTTCATGTGGGCAAAAGTATTTGTGAAGAGAAACAAGTGCAATTGGCTCGAAAAATTTTAAAAAGCGCTGATGCTCGAAACGTGAAAGTGATCTTGCCGGAAGATCATGTGGTGAGTTTGGCTTTTGGTGACACTCAGAACGTTTCGGTCACAGAGGGAGTAGAAATCCCAGATGATAAGTTGGGATTAGATATTGGTCCCAAAACCATCGCCAAAATCGGTGAGGCTTTAGAAAAAGCTGAGACAATTTTCTGGAACGGACCCATGGGAGTTTTTGAAGAACCTGTGTTTGCAAAAGGGACTTTTGAAGTGGCAAAACTTATCGCTCAGAGCAAAGCGGTGAAGCTTGTCGGAGGAGGCGATTCGGCAGCTGCGATTTCTCAGGCCGGATTGGAAGCATCTTTTAATTTTATTAGCACTGGGGGCGGGGCAACTCTCGAGTATTTAGAGGGTAAAAGCTTGCCTGGACTAAAAGTTTTGGAGATTGTTCAAAAATCCTAGATTGGAATGATGAACCCATGAAAAAACGAATCCCACTTTTTATTGCCAATTGGAAAATGAATAAGATGAGCTCTGAGGTCTTGGCGTTTGTCCCAGCTTTTAATGAAGTGACTCAAAGTTTGGCCCAAAAATGTGAAAGGGTATTAGCCCCTACTGCGGTTTATTTATCGGCTCTAGTTCAGGCCACCCGTGGAACTGCGGTTCAAGTGGCGGCTCAAAACTGTGGGGCTGCGAAATCTGGCGCTTTTACTGGCGAGGTTTCGCCTCTCATGCTTAAGGATTTGGGAGTGAAATGGGTCATTTTAGGGCACTCCGAAAGACGTCATATCTTCAATGAAAACGATAGCTTAGTTAACTCTAGATTGAAAGCGGCTTTGGAAGAGGGGCTTACTCCTGTCTTCTGCGTGGGTGAAAAATTGGAAGAGAGAAAAGGCGGGAAGACCTTTTCCGTGATTGAACGTCAGCTGGCCGGTTTAAAAGAGTTTTCCGAAAGCGCCCTGAGAGATTTGGTAATCGCTTATGAGCCGGTTTGGGCTATCGGAACTGGGGAAAATGCCACTCCCGATCAGGCGCAGGAGGTTCATGCCTTTATACGCCAGTGGCTTTCTAAGAATATTTCATCAGACTTTGCGAACAGGGCTAGAATTTTGTATGGTGGGAGTGTTAAAGCTGATAATTCATCCCAGTTGATGGCTATGGAAGATGTCGATGGCCTGCTGGTAGGTGGAGCGAGTTTAGACCCTCTCTCTTTTGGGGAAATTGTTAAAAAGAGTTTGAACAGTTAAGGAGATAGCGTGACGTTATTAATTATTCTTCATGTTGTGATTTGTGCGTTCTTAGTTTTTGTTATTTTGTTACAGCCGGGTAAAGCCGATGGTGGTGTGGCGTTTGGGGGAAGTTCTAGCCAAAGTATTTTTGGTAGCAAAGGGGCTGGAAACTTTTTAACTAAAACCACTTCGGTTTGTGCGATTTTGTTTCTTGTTACGAGCTTTGTTTTGACTCGATCACGAAGTTTGAATGTCACTAAGAGTGTGATAGGAAAAGAACCAGTTTCGACAGCGCCTCAAGCTCCTAAAGTTGAAGGTGCTAAAGAAGGAGCTCCCGCAGACAAAAAAGTGGAGCCCACAACTTCTTCTCAGCCCACTAAGAAGTAGTTTCTTCGAAGTTTCATGTGCGACGGTGGTGGAATGGCAGACACGCATGTTTGAGGTGCATGTGCTGAAAGGCGTGGGGGTTCAAGTCCCCCCCGTCGCACCAATAAAAATAGAGATTCAAAAAAATTATCTTCACCGGGTCTGTAGCTCAGTTGGTTAGAGCGCTGCCTTCACACGGCAGAGGTCTCCGGTTCGAGCCCGGACAGACCCACCATCCACCTCGAATCCTGAACTTTTGTACTCCACACTGTAGGCCCCATCTTGGTGCTGGCCGACCGGGATTCGTACGATTTCCCTCTGGTAGGGACGGCTATCAGGTTGGCTTCGTCTTTCGTGGAATTTTCCGCGTTTATTATCTTGGAACTGATGGGGATATCCAAATCCGAAATTTTTGTAAGGAGGGAATGCCGCTTGGTTCCTATGCGACGATTTTGACTGGACGTCCTACTCACGTAAACATTGAGGCTATTGAGGACTCGGTTGTTCTCCAATTCTCATACTCTGAGCTTTCAAAGCGATACGAAAGGCATATTGGGTGGGAACGTCTTGGACGAAAAATTGCCGAAAGGCACTATATTTCCCGCGAACGAAGGGAACATGACTTTCTGGCTTGCAACGCTGCTCAACGCTACGAAACTTTTCTAGAGGAATTTCCCGGCCTGGAAGCCCGAATTAGTCAGACCAATATAGCCTCTTACCTCGGTATTACGCCGGAGACGCTTTCCCGTATTCTCAAAAAGAGACAAAATTTGTCACTCTAGATTTGCCCTGTGTTTCGTGATCTAGATCAATGACATCATGCGTCTAGCCTGCTATAAAGCGATACCAATTTGAAGCTGGTCATTACCACCATGGAGGGGGAGAAATGAAACGATTCTTTCTAGGAGTTTTCGCAGGTATTTATTTCCTGTCTAATCATAATTTGGTCGCTGCGGGTGATGCTATGACAAATCTCAAAGAAAATTTCCCAAACCAATTCCATAATGTTTTGCAAACACGGTTTGGTGAGATTCATTTTCAAGACGTTGGTCCCAAAAACGCCACTCCCATCGTTCTCGTTCATGGAGTTTCAGGTCCCTTATCGGTCTGGGATAAAAACATGGATATTCTCTTAGACGCTGGTTACCGTGTGATTCGATTTGATCTGTTTGGTCGGGGTTTTTCGGAAAGACTGGGCAATTCTAGTTACAGCCTCTCGACCTACGTTGAAGAAGTAGAAGAGTTGATTTCAGGTCTGAAAGTCATTCAACCTATCTACATTGTCGGCTCCTCGCTAGGTGCTATTGTTTCAACGGAATATACTCTTCAACATCCTAATAAAGTAGCGGGAGTAATTCTAATCGGACCTGCGGGATTTCCGATTTCTGTGCCTCCGGTAGCAAAGTTGCGCAGTGTTCCTTTTCTTGGCGATCTGATTTTCAAAGCATTTGGCCACCAGACAATTTTGAAACAAAACAGAAAATATTTTGTAGACGAAAATCCACCGACAGAGTTTTGGGAGTTTTTTACTGCCCAGTTAGATGTTCCAGGAACTGCAGAAGCAATGCGCCTTACAATGGCAAATGCCCCAGTTCAAAGCTTTATTGACTCCTATAAAAAACTCGGTGAGTTGCACATTCCCGTGGGCGTGATCTGGGGAAGACAGGACATTACTTTTCCCCATTCAAACAACGCCACACTTTTAAATAAAATCCCACACGCAAAGCTTATTACTATCGAAAATGCGGGACATCTACCTCAGTATGAAAGATCGACAGGGAGTAACTCAGCTTTAATCGAGCACTTAAGTCGTTTTGAGTCTGAAAAGACCCAGGCTTCTGAATTGAAATCGCCAAGATTGAGTTATTCATCTCAGACTACTACCGAACTAACTCCCGCTATAGTTGACAATGACTCGCTCTTTGAAGACCCCTTCTTCAAAACAGAGGAAACTACATCGAACGATCTGGAACTTGCCCCGGGGATCATAAAGAAATATCTATTTCCCACGCTTTACAAAAACGTAACGACTAGCATCGCGATGTTTACGTGCGACTATGCGGCCGCTGCGGATTTGGTTGCCGATAAAGCGGTAAGACCCGTATCTATCGGAATGGGCCGAGCGATTCTCACCCTAACTTCTTATCGATACAACCAAGTACGAGGAATCCAGCCATATAATGAAGTAGCCGTATCTGTCTTAGTAACTTCCGCTAAAAAATCTAGTTTGCAGCTCAAGAAAATATCTCTCGCACAACTGAAAAACTTTGAAGCTTACGTCGTTTCGATGCCAGTTACTTCACTTGAAAACAGAATAAGGGGAAGAAGTATTTGGGGGCTTCCCAAGGATGTACACCCAATCGAACTTAGGCAAGTCGCTAACGACTTTGTGACAACCGTAACTGATGATAGTGGCGAAAGCCTTCTTCAGTTTTCGGTTCCCATGGAAGGAAAGGAAGAACGGCGAGAGCAAAGTATGGTCATTCATTCCGTGTTAAATGGTAGATCCCTTGTTGCGACCACGAAGTCCAGCGGCACCTTTTATACAACAACGAATTTAAAAGGTTTCTTAACCAGCTCGGAAGGCTCCCGATTCACTGTTTATAAACACACCAAGACCTCCTGGCTCAATGCACTGAAGGTTAATCGGCTCCCTTTTCATACTGAGTTTTCCTTTGGAACAAAAAATCTATTAACGCTACCTGCTGAGGTTCAAACTCAAAAGTAAGGTGAGGGAAATAAATCTTTTTCCGACGATTCACAACTTTTTTTCGCCAAACTTGTTAGTCGAGTTTTATCTGGTTTTTCTTCCATACCACATTTATCCCGCGAAAAACTTACGTCTCCAACTTCGTTACTGAATTCTCTACGAATACGTCTACTGCTTGGACAACGTAGACAAAGAGAGGCCGTTATTGACTGTGCCTAGACCCCGCTGGCCTTGGTCTTGCTTCATATTTAGTGTACGAAACAACGAGGTATTTTTGATCTAGATCAAGTCTTTCGGGGGAATTAAATTGGTTTTTCGAAAAATTATTTTATGTCTTGTTCTCAGTTCATTTATTACTCCGCCAGCTTCTGCTGGATGTGGTGACGTCCTCAAAAGGCTTTTTTCGAGGACCAAAACAAATGGACAAATCGATTCGGCACAATCCCATATTAAATCTGATGAAAACAGTAAAACTGCCGACGTGGCTAGTGGAACCAAAGTCCATGAAGCTGCGGATGCGCTTCCAAAGCGGACGGAACTCAGCCGCGATGCTGAGGCACTACGTGAGTTTCGTAAACTCGATCCAGAAACACGCAAACAGAAGATTTATGATTATGCCTACAAAGTTTTAAATCCGGGAAATTGGTATAACCGTGGAGTTGTGCTTTTTAATTGGGCTGCCGCAGCAGTTATAGGGACAAGAGTTGTTGAGGAGATTCATAACAGTCCTCACCCAGTTCTTATGAGTATTCCAGTCTTGCTATCGCCAATTGTTGCACATTACGCAGCAGACTGGGGTTCTGCTTTTTACCACAAAAGGACGGACAGTTACTCTAGTGAAAAAGACCCGCTTACAACTGAGTTTCGCCATCACCATGAATTCCCAGATAACTTAAATCATGTATCGTATACGGATAACATAGCTGGTGCCTCAAAGGCATTGGCACTTCCCTTTGCTGCCATGGCTACCGCTGCGGTGATTGGGCATTACGACCCAGGCTCCGCGTTAGAAGCATTAAAGGCGACTGGACTTGCATTCGGGGGGACTTTTCTTCTAAGTACTGCACATACCAACGAGTTTCACCGTCAGGCGCATCTTAAGAATCCAAACAAGTTTTTTCAGGTAATGCAAAAACTAGGAATTACTCTGCAACGCGAAGACCATCTTGCGCATCACAAACCTCCATTTGACGATGAGTATGGTGTCAATAGCGGTTGGTCAAATCCCATGGCAAAGAGGCTCGATCTTTGGAAACGGCTTGATAAACTCTTTTACAAATACACCGGGAAAATGCCCCATAACTGGATTCAAGATCCCAGGTCAATTCCTCCTGAAGTTGTTGAACAATTAGAGAAAGATCTGGAAAGCATTCCGTCCGACCTTTGGGACTATGGCGAAACCTTTCCAGCACGCGTACCTCCGAAATTGGAACCGACACTGAAAAAAGCAAAGGAAAATTGGAGAACGGTGTTTATTGAAACACGCCGAGAAATTTATTTAGAAATGGCTAAAAAAGATCCGGAGGGAGCAAAGCTTGCTTGGGCTGAAGAACAGAAGGAATTTAAATGGGCTTATGGATCTGAACACATACCTCTCTTCGAGGAAGAACCAAAATAAAAGTGGAAGAGGCGCTCATATGCTGAATTCGAAGGTGCTATTTTACATTTCTCTGGTTTTTATTATGGGATGCACTGAAGCCTCTCACAAATTTGAAGCTATACCTCATAAAATTCATGCGGCGAAAGTCACTTCCGTTGAAAGTTCGGTGTCTCTCTCTATTCTTGGAAAAGTGACCCGGGCAGAGCCAGGTCTTAGCCACGGCAAAGTACCGGCACATTTCACAATTGAAGTCATTCTTCCTAAAGGTATAGAAGCCAAAGTTAATGTCGGGGACAAGTTAGACGTGACTCTTCCTATTTTGCATCATCAAAACGTAAAGGGCACAGTGAGCGAAAGTAAGACCGGAGCAATTTCAGTTGCTTTGACGGGACTCGTGCAAGCCTTGGATGGCGAATCGATCCATGTTTCCGTTCCAATTAAGTCACAGGGGCTTTTTCAAGTCCCATTCCGTGCGATTTACTCTCCGCGTGGTATCACGACCGAAGTCTTTGTTATCGAACAGGATAAAGTAAGACTTGTGGAAGTAAAAGTGATTCATAAGCTGGATAAAGGTCAGGTTTTAATTGCTGCTGCTTTAGAGAACTCTTCTGAAGTGGTAGTTGCTGGTCTCGACAATCTAGTCAACGGTGACTCAGTAAGACCGATAACTGAAAAGGAACTTTAGAATATGATCAAGATGGATAAAGGCCTTGGTGTATTTGCCTGGAAGAGAATCATTCTGACTGTTTCTTTCCTGTTAGTCCTAAATGGAATCATGTCGTGGTTTACCACGCCACGAGAAGAAGATCCCCAGCTCGCAGAAAGAGATGGAATCATTACGGTAATTTTACCAGGAGCCACGCCTAGTGAGATGGAAAGGCTCATCGCAAAACCCGCTGAAGATGAACTGGCCCAAGTGGCTTCGATTAAGACGGTATCGACTAAGATGCGTACTGATTTCATGCTGCTACAAATCAAATTAAAGGATCATCTCTCCTCAGAATCCGCGATACAAGCAGCATGGGACAAAGTGCGAGAAGCTATGGACAGGGCACAGACAAAATTTCCGCAAACGGCATTTCACTATCAATTAGATCGCGAAGTATACGATCAGGACGCTATTCTACTTGCTGTCTATGGAGGCTCCGATCGCCTTGCCATACTCGATGAAATTCGTTCGCTGAAAACGAGGCTTCAAAGACTTCCATCCGTTAAAAAAATCGACCTCGTAGCTTCTCCCGGCGAGCAGCTCAGCGTTATTTTTGATAATGAAAAACTTAAAGACCATGGGGTAGCTCTTGATAGTTTAGTTAAACAGCTTCGCGGTGGAAATGCTTCCGTTCCCGCAGGGTATATCCGCATGGATTCTAAAAAAGTGAGTATTCTCTCAAACTCTTTTTATAAGTCTCCTGAAGAACTTTCGAATTTTCCGGTTCAGCTGAAATCCGGTGAGTCTCTTCCTTTAGGAACTATTGCTCAAATTATTAGAACTCCGACCTTACCTGAGTCAGAAAGCATGGCGTTCAACGGAAATAGCGGGATGGCAGTCGGGATTGTGGCTCAAAGGAATGTGAATCTTCAGGAGTTCGGTGAAAAAGTCAGGGGAATCATCGAAGAATTTAAAAATACAGAATCTTTTGTGAAAAAGGGACTCAAAATCGATGAAATCAGTTTTCAACCTCATTATGTAGAAGAGCGAATTTTTGAAATAGCACTCGATCTTTTGAAATCGATCTTTCTTGTAGGAGGTGTTTTAGTTTTAATGCTCGGACTTCGAGTGGGTTCGATAGTCGCTCTTCAGGTCCCTCTTGTTACGGCGATTGCCTTCGGACTTTATTCCCTGGCAGGCGGGGTCTTGAACCAAATTTCCGTCGCGGCGCTTATCCTTGCAATCGGGTTGTTGGTGGATAATGTCGTCGTAGTAGTAGATGGGATTCAAGAGAAATTGGATCAGGGATTATCCGCTCTGGAAGCGGCAGAAGGAACCCGCAAGGAGTTCTTAATCCCACTCGCTGCGGGAACTTTGACAACGATCGCAGCTTTTATGCCGATCTTACTGGCAAAAGGAACGACTTCCGATTTTACAAGAGCGATTGGAACTGTCGCAACGATTGCGCTTCTCTGCAGCTATTTCTTTTGTATTTTTGCGACGCCTATCATCGCTGCTTGGCTTTTGAGAAAAGGTAAGGCACGGCAATGGCATTTTGTGACGCCCTTAGGCTCTGTTTTAGGATCCTGGGTTCATAAGTTCCCCAAAATAATTATCTCAGGCGCTGTGGTTCTGGTGTTCGTCGCTGTTTTCGGCTTTAAACTCGTTAAGAAACAGTTTTTTCCGCTCGCAGACAGGGACATGGTAATTGTGGATCTTCAGCTACCAGAAGGAACGCACTACCAAACAACACTCAAGAACGCCAAACTCATTGAGGCGGCCGTCAGTAAGGATCCTAGAGTTCTTTCGGTTACTACTCTTGTAGGACGCGGCGTTCCGCCTTTCTATTATAATCTACCACGAGAGCCAAACTCGCCACATTTGGCGCAGTTTATTCTAAGAACGAAAAGTCCTAAAGACGCCAAGAACTTCAAAAAAGATATGGCAGAGCCGCTGCAAGAGCTAATCCCTTTTGGCACTGTAATAGTAAAAGAAATCGCCCAAGGCCCCGTGGTAAAAGCGCCCGTCGAGGTAAGAGTTTATGCCAATGACCCGCTTAAGCTTCAAACAGCGACACAGAATGTTCTTGCTGCCGTTCGTAGTAGCGGAGCTGTAGATAAAGTACGAACCACCCTAGGGGTGGGATCGATGAACCTGCGCCTTGATGTCAATGACTCCGCAGCAGTCAATTTTGGTGTGACAAGAGCGGAAGTGGCCGGCGTGCTCCTAGCTTTTACTCGAGGCATCCCTATTACGACCTACCGAGGTTCGGAGGAACCCTTTTCAATTACTCTTACTTCAAAAACCGGAGAGAATTCGACGGGTGAGGATCTGGGCTCTGCCTATATTGGCAGTACGAGAACAGAAAACCTCTCAGTTGATACCCTTACCTCAAAAGGCGTTGAATTTACCCCTACCGTTTTGGATCATAGAAATCGAATGCCGGTTAGCTACGTTTACGCGGAACTGGCGCCGGGTATTTCGGAAAACAATGCGACGCTTGCCGTGCGGGAGTCTTTAGGAAAACTTCCGGTCGCTGAAGGCGTACAGATAGAAATGGGCGGCGCTAATGCCGAGTCGTCCGAGGCAAATAAGACACTCTTTATGGCGCTTCCGATGGGACTTTTTCTCCTGTTGTTATCTTTGATGTTTGAGTTTAATTCCTATCGCCGAGTTGGAATTATTTTAACTACGATTCCTCTCTGTGCTGTCGGAGCGGTTCCTGGACTCATTTTGTCTGATAGTACTTTTGGGTTCATGACTCTGCTCGGTTTTTTTACGCTTGCGGGTACGGTAATCCATAACGGCATTTTCCTAATCGATTACATCGATCATAAGATGCATGAAGGCGAATCCATCGAAAAAGCTATCACGGAGGGCATACAGCGCAGAACTCGTCCCATTATTTTGACAGCTGTGGCGACGATTGTGGAATTACTTCCTCTAACCCTCTCCAAATCCACATTGTGGCCCCCCTTTGCTTGGGCGATTATTTCAGGACTTAGCGTATCTACCTTAATGACGCTCCTCGTACTTCCATCCATTTATCTTTTAATGTTCAGAAGAAAGACAAAGCCAGAGGATCGTGGTGTTTCACGTTCAGCGATTGCCTTGGTGGGTATCATTTTTCTGCTTTTGATCACATCACAATCAGGTTTTGCGGAAACGACAAAAGAAAAAACTTCGGATGAAAGACAGATTTCGCTCAAAGAACTTCTTGAAAAAGCAAAAACAGGCCCGGATGCCAGTGCTGAAAAATGGGATGCCGAGAAATCCACGAACACTGCAAAAATGGCGTGGCGCGGAATTTATATGCCTAAATTGGGTTTACAAGCCGAATACGAAAAAAGAGATCGAGATATCGCGATTAAAACGCCAGTGGGTCCTTTGGGGGCTAATGGCGGTCGCGATATGTTTAATGGAGGGATAGAGTTAACTCAACCGGTTATCGATGCTTCCGGAATGCTCTATAAAGCTCGTGCGGCAGACCGTTCGGGAGAAGCTGCAGAGCTGAAAGCCTTGTACGGAATGAAAGAAGCCCAATCTAAAGCGGTAACATATTACCTATCCGCACTCGAGGCACGCGCAAAAAGGTTTGCCCTAGAAGACTATGTGAAAAATCTAATGGTTAGGCGTAATGAGATACAGCGCCTGTTCGAACTTGGCAGAGTTGGGGAATCGGACCTCTTGAAAGTGAAACTAGGTATTGAGGACGGCAATCAAGGGATTCGCGAACTTCGCAGCAAAGAAAATTTCTTAGGCGAGATGATAGCTCTTTCTATAGGAGAGACGGGTAAAGTGTCACCCGCGGATCTTCCTGTGGAACTTCCCAAAAAAGCCAAGGCGGCTAAGAGTTCGGAAAATAAGAAACGAGACGATATCCTCGCTTTGGAAAAGCAGATAGAAGCTTCCGACCTGAAAGTAGGAGGCGCTTACGCCAGTAACCTTCCAAAACTGGACCTTTTCGCACGTTACAGTTACTACGATCAAAAAATATTGACTGAAGATCATTGGATGAGTTTTGGCGTAAAAATGACCTGGCCTTTATTCAATGGTGCCATCAGCTATGCGGAAGCTAAAGCCGCAATCGCCGAGAGAACCAGCTTGGAGATGCATAAGATTTCGTATGAACGTGCCATGAAAGCACAGGTGAAAGATTCTGAACAATCAATGGAGATCAAGTCTGACGAATACCAAGAACGCCTGGAAAGCGTCAAAAAAGCCGAACGTATTTCTGACCTCGAGTTCAGGCGGTTTCGGAGCGGCAAAGTCACCGTGAATAACCTAATCGATGCTGAAGATATTTTGAAAGACAGAAAAGAAAAAGCCGCTGTTTCAAAAATACATTGGTATCAAGAATGGTTTAGCTATCAGCTGAACGCTGGACAAGAACTGTCCCCGCCTTAAGACATCCATTAGATTATCCTATAAACCAGACGTGTAAGCCTCAATTGTGCCGTAAATTGTCAACGAATGCTCTTTTTTTAAATAAAGGTACAGAGGTGCTTGTTATTATTGTCGCACTGCGCTATAACACCGCTTCGTAAATTCGAAATCAAGGAGTTCCCAAGTGCGAAAAAGATTCGTTCAGACTTTTCTCATTATAAGTATTTTTATTGTTAGTGCGAGCCCCGCAAACGCCAAATCCGGCGAATACCAAGGATCTTCGTTCTCGGACGTGTGGTCTGAAGTCAAGAATTCGGGAAATTACAACCCCGCTCAATTACCCTCCTTCAAAGCGGGCTTGGGAGACTTCTTGAGTTGGACCGTTGAGAATATTCGGCAGGCGGCTTCCCGAACGATTTCGGATCGTCAAGACATTCTCCCTCATTTTCAAAAGTTGGTTCACGCCAATGGCATCTGTTTCGCGGGCGAGTGGAACATCACCGAAAAGAATCCCTACACCGGCTATTTTTCGCAAGGGTCTCAAGGGAATATCATTGTAAGAGCCTCGGAAGCGTCGGGCAGCCCGACGGTTGGGAATTTCCGAGCGTTCGGAATTGCGGGTAAAATCTATCCGACGCTTTCTGCAAATACGGTATCGAAAACGGCCAACTTCTTTACCATCGACGATTTAGGTGGAACCAAGACTCGGCACTTTACAGATACCACGCTCACCAATGAACCGCCTCTTTCTAAAAATTCCACTTCGGCTAAGGGCCTCAGCCTCGTTCTAACCACAGCTTCAGCCTTCAGACTTGCCGATTCTCATATCTCCAAACGGCAACTTTATGAAATTTCAGAACTCGGAATGACAGATCCCAAAACAGCACATACGCCTACTTGGATGTTGATTCGCGCTAGCTCTGGTACCCCTCGAATTGAGAGAGCTGACTTCAGAAACGAGTTAGAATTGAAAAACTACGGCGGCCAGCTTGATTTCGATATCTTGGTGGCGTCAAAAGGCGAAACTACCTGGTCGAAAATCGGTACGATTCATCTTACAGACGAAGCGCTGACCTCGGGTTGCGATCACAACTTGCATTTCCACCACCCGAAATGGCGCAAGGACATCCACTAATCTACTTCGAAAGCAGGAGTCACCGATGAAGAAAATTTCGCTCTTTGGAATACTTGTCCTCTTTAACGTCTCTGTGTTTGGACAAAAGATAGGTACCTACGAGCTTGCGTCGGTTCCCAGCGTGGACATTGATCAGTACCTGCCAATCGGCAGTGCTGCGACAGGCACCCCAGAGAACTTGCAAGGTCTTTTCTGGATGGATGGAAACCCTCTAGCAGATAAGATCGTTTCCCTCGCGCAGGTAGAATTCACCGATGTGACGAATGAAGCAGGCGAGTTAGTTGGCCACACAATGAAGTTCCCCGTATATGATCAGGGTGTGTGGACGTGGGATGATACCGAAAAAGGGCACTTCCTTTATTCCTTAGTCCACAAATTCCAATTGACCTATGAAGGCCATTTCAATGCTGATTACACATACGGACAGATTTCTCCTATAATTCGTCCGCTGCCCCACCACTCCCCAGTTGAAATACCCAGTTCCTTGCTAGTCGATTTCATGATGACTAAAATTGCCCCTGATGAATTCAGCCGAGACAGTATCCTCTTAGGGAAGAAATACAATTATCGCTTCAGACGGATTGTTGACGGAAGCGGGCATAGACTCCCAGCCTACGACGATTTCATCAACAGAGTCGAAACCCAAGGTCCGAAGAATTCACTTATACCCGTCTGTACGCTTGATAACGGAGCCACCTTCCCCACGGCGTGCGCTCAACGTCTAATGAGAAGATAGCAGATAGGACGCTGATCTGTCTTGATGACGAACGAAAGGGCAAATTGTGATTAACATGAGAATGATTTTATTGTCAGTTGGTCTATGGAACTTAACATCGGCGTTCGCGATCACAGGAGGTAAGTCTGTCGTTCCTGGAGAATTTCCGGCAAATGTTCAGGTAAGAGCAGTCGGAGGCTCATTCTGTGGCGGAGTAGTAATCTCAAAACGTCAAATCCTCACAGCAGCGCATTGTCTCTCAACGTTTGATCAAAATTGGGATTTCAAAACATTCACAGTTGATCCTAATTCGCCGTTCTTGGATGGGATTAGAACCGGGGATCACCGAGAAGTTCCGAATAAGACTCATAACGGCACTTTTGCGGCGAAACCAATTGCCTTGTACATTCACCCAACCTGGATTGAAGCCGGAAGAACAATGAGTGAGGAAATTAAACGAGCAGTGGCCGAAAATCCAGGATTGAACCTTCCTTCCAGGGCGGCTGCACTAACTTTCATGGCCGACCAAGATGTTTTTGATCTGGCTGTTTACGAATACTCTGCTGATCTTCCTGTGGAGAGCGTAACGATACTTTCCTCAGCCCTTGCACTAGACACAGGAATAATAGTGACTGGAAATGGCTGCGATAAAACATCGGAAAGCAAGAACCGTGACATGCTTTTACAAAAGACGCTGAAAAGAATAACCGCTTTGAAAGACACAAAGGCTTACCTGTCTGCGAAAAGTTTCGATGAAGGTGGTCAGGAGTATCTTGCAACTGCCTGTCCTGGCGATTCAGGTGCACCCATATACGTAAGAGACGCAGCTGGAAGGTTAAACGTCATCGGTATCAACAGTGTATTGGAAGCGGGGCCAGATTCAGAAAACACCCCTGGTTTTTTTGCCACCAGGTTAGATAGAGCTATGGAATGGATATCGACATTTTTAATCCATTAAAGTTGATAGTTCGGGTCCACCAACATCAGGTTTAATTGTAGTTTCAAATTAATGAAAGAGGACATATGCTGCAGAGAAAATATCGACTAGATAATGGCGTAACAAAACTCATTATTCTGGCCTTGCCTTTATTCATTTGCTCTTACTCTTTAGGCGGTCAGTCGAATGAGGTCGTGGTGCAAGAATGTGCCGACAAAGGACCTTTTGAAAGGTCTGAACAGGAAGAAAAAGTGACTGCAAACAAGAAAACTATACAATCGTTCTTTGACAACTTTAATGAAAATAAAATCTCTGACGCCTTTGCGTTGGTAAGTGAAGATGTAAAGTGGTGGGTCCCAGGAACCTTGCCATTTTCCGGAACCAAGACGAAAGCGGAGTACCTTGGGATTGTTAAACGCATTCAGGAAGGTTTTCCGCAAGGCTTTAAACTCAACGTCACCCACATGATTGGTGAGGAAACCATGGTCGCCGCCGAAGTGGAGTCGTTAGGGAAACACGCCAACGGTATGACATACAACAATAAGTACCACTTCCTCTTTACTATTGGAAACGATGGGAAAATCATAGCTGTAAAAGAATACATGGATACTCAACATTTAGCGAACATCCTTGCAGGACCCCACCGCTGAACTCTACTTAGGGGAGGACGGAAAAGCCAAACGTGCTGCAGCCGACCGACATGAAGTTTTTCTAAAATGCAACATTCATCTGATGATAGTTCACATTTGCGGTGATGTTATCGTTCAGCTCTTGAATACATTTTTTATTCGGAGACAAAAATCGTCACTCTGTAAAAGTTTTGTACTATGTCACATCGACTTACCTGAACTTGAATGCCCTAATCAAACTCACATTTTCGATGACGCCCATGGCACATTTGTTGAACTCTTAAGTCTTTAGGGTGGCCTATTGGAGGCAGTCTTGTCCGGGCGGCACGTTAGTGGAACGAGAAAAAATCAAAAACGTCATTGAAGGTTCAGAAGAAACGTTTTCGCAGCTCGTAACCGAGCGGCATTCCTATGCCATAAATTCCTTTGAGATTTATAGAAATCCATTTGAGTGCATCCATTCCTTAGAAACACACGGAAAGTATCGCGAGGCTGGAAAGGCATCAAGATGGTACGCCTTTCAATCTTCTTCGGATAGGGAATACCTCGAACGCGCTATCCGTAACTTTGTAAAGGCCTCTTGTTTTAAAGACGCGGGCCACGCGTACGTGAGATTACGTCAATTCCAAGACGCAAGAGTCATGTATGAGAGAGCCGGAGAAAAGGGCGAAGTTTCTAAAATCAAAGAGTTCTGTGAAAAGGAAATATACGCCAATAAGCTATTTAATCTTCAACAATTTGAACCCGCTGCAAAACTATACTTGGCGCTTGGTCGCTTTCTTGAGGCAGGCAATTGCTTTGAAAAAGTACGGGCATGGGAACAAGCAGCAAAGGCCTTTCGTTTGGCAGAGGAATTCAATGCCGCTGGTGAAATGCATTTAAAGGCCAAACAATTTAAGGAAGCGGGTCTTGATTATTTGCTCGCCTATCCTGTGATTCAGATTTCACCCTTTTGGGATCAAGATTTACAACTGGCGGCAGCAATCCTTCTTTTTCAAGAGAGATTTAAACGCATCACCGAACCTTGTGTGAAGAAAAGAATGGAAGAAATTGGAAATTGCATTAAAAAAGATGAAATTCGAATAAAAGCCTGTCGAGAAATGGCTAACTGGCAAGTTAAGGAAAAAAACCATGCTGCCGCCATTCGAATTTTATATTGGTCTAATTGGAAGCCTTTGTCCCCTTTGTCGGTAATGATTCGTCTTTCCTTTGAGGCAAAAGACGAGGAACGAGCAGTTTCTTGGCTTGGGAAAAAAAATGATTGGAAAAGGGCCCTCCGCTTCTATAAAAAAAAGAAAATGTGGGAAGAATGTGCGTGGGTTTATTTGCAAATGAAACTGCCCATAGATGCAGCCCGTATGTTTATGCTTAATGGCCAATCCCATGAAGCTGCAGAAGAATTTCAAAAGGCACACTTTTATAAAGATGCAATGCTCGCCTATGGGCAGGGCGGCCTAGAAGAGGGACGAGTTAGAATGTTAAAGCGTCTTGGCCAAGATAAAGAAACAATACCTTTCTTCATATCACTTGCTATTGAATACCTATCTGAAAAAAAGTACCAACAGGCTTACTGGGCGCTTAGAG
>Ga0136644_10000974_pt1 | contig 22828 bp, 29 predicted proteins | sample C_130820_EF_Meta_FD_94780 | JGI IMG/M metagenome (GOLD analysis project Ga0136644, IMG submission 94780) | Freshwater microbial communities from Lake Croche, Canada to study carbon cycling - C_130820_EF_MetaG (v2) (version 2) | ecosystem: Environmental > Aquatic > Freshwater > Lake | place... | reverse complement strand
GCGGCTACTGTTTATTATGATGGGACAAGCGCCCCAAATATGAGAGGTATTGTAGTTCCGAAAGTAAAGACATCTCCTGACACACAGCGTGGGCCTCCTATAGGCTATGACCAAACACAGTCGCAATATGAGCAGTCTTCCCCGATAGGAACAAATCTTCTTCAGTATATTGTGCCATATCCGTTTGCGCTCCTATCCAATACGATTAAACAATGGGATCCTCTTCCTTACGCTCCATCCATGATTATAGGCGATGTTTCGGGGTATATCATGACGCAGGATTCATATTATCGTATATTCCAGTATCAAGCTGCAACGACGGATTACACCCTTGTAGAAAAATATCAATTCACCCTGGATCAAGTCTTTCCTAGCTCGGATCCTACGATGAATTTTATAGGTGTGGCGGCGAATGAACTAGAATACGCGTTTTTTGCCTATTCAAATGTAAATACGAGTGCGAATCCGGCCCTAAGCAATCTTATTGTGGTGAAAACCATGGACCCGTTTGATGGAAGCATACAAGAAACATACGAAATTCATAATGTTCCAGGCTTTGATCAGACGTCCCAGGAAATCACGAATCTCACCTATAATAATTATGGCGGATTCACAATGGGTCTTCAATCTGCAAGTACATTCACCGCGATTTGTAAACACACGTCGAACACTTCTTCCATGACGTCTTTTACAGCTATAGACTTGGCAGGCTACAATTCAACCTTGAATCGCCTGATAACGCGCCAATCTCCCAAAGAACAATACGGGGCGTTCTACGTATTTCCCTATAGGACGATGCTTGGAGGACCCATACCCGAAGGTATTACTGATTATATTTCCGTTACACCGTCCAATATACTTCCACAGATAAATCCAGTCTATAAGTATTATTCCTTTACGGGTAGCCAGGACACATTTACGAGTTCTACGCAGCCATGTCAGATTAAAACGTATAATTTGAGCAATACAGGATCCAATCCAACCGTCTTTATAGAGCCTATAGTATCAAGAGCCCCGTATAAGGATTATTTATACATGTTATCGCCCTATGATCCAACGCGCTTTTACCAAGTGACTACGTTTACGGGCTCGGCAGATATCCGATTCACGTCAAATGCCTATACAACCCAATCATTCTATCAATTTCCTGTCAATACGAGCAATTTAACACAGGGTGCGAATGGTTCCAAGTGGTCCGTCGTTGGCAATATATTATATGGAAATCGGAATGATATTATTGATGCGCCTCGTAAAATATATCAATCTTGGCAACTGTTCTATCCCGTTCAGCGTATTGTAATGAAACGAATAAGTAAGAATTTCACGTTCATGTATAATAGGGACGGCCTTGAATATCCTGAATACCCGCATACGGCCATAGCAGGATATGATTCCCTCAGTTCTTTTATGACAGATATATCCCATAATTGGGGCCTGGAAAATGCCAGTAACTTTACAGTAGCTGATTTCGCATTTCAGGGGCAGACCTTCAATTCCTTTCTTTTTACGATGCCTCTTGAAAAATATACGGTGCAGAAACCCTATTATTATCTGGCGGTGCGAAACTACAGTCCCACGGAAAAATCACAGGTTCTCATGCGATTCAGCGTGACGAATTTGTATGATTTTGGCTATGTATCTATGACGGATTTGAGCGATGAACCGCTATTATTACAAACACAATCTAATATATTCAATCCATCCTACTATGCCTCGTTGCAAGCATTCAATTCTAATTTTATAATTGGACCCAATGGGCGGGTGTTTGGGTCGAACGTAATCGCAGGCTATTCTGGGTCCAATATTGCGAACGTTACGGGATTTGGTGATTTTTATAATAGGTTCGTAATCCTCTACAATCAATACAATGCGCAAGTTCAACAAGTTCAGACTATCAATAATAATGTGAATGCGGATCTCACAAATTTTATTCAAACCGATCTTCAAAATATTCTTCCACCCACGTCATTCAATCGTCAGCGTTTTACGGATCCTCTGACCTATAAGATCCTTTGGAAATCTGCTCTTCTACCGGCGTATGCAAGGTTAGATGATAATTGGGGGCTGGGATGGAATCTAGGATTTGAAAAGGCTGATACAGATTACGATACGGTTCATCAAGGCAGCTCTTTTTTCAAGATTTTGGACGATTTTATTAATTTACAAGTGAACAGGGAGTTTGATATGAATCGCATGGACACGGGAGCAAAAGAAAACTTGTCGCAGACGCTGGAACCGACGGGGGCCACAAAGGCATTTCATGCGAAACTTCTCTTGGCGCCCTTTGGGAGTTATGCGACGACGCTTGTGAGTAACCCGATAAGCTTTTATGTTCCACTAGGGCGTATGGATAAGATTACATTTACATGGGTGGATGTTACAGGGGCCACGATAAACAATGCAGATTGTGAATGGAATGCAGTAATACAGATAGTGGAAAAGAAGGATATAACAGAATATCCACAGCAACCGCGGATTGATCCTACAATGCCACATTAATATTTTCTACCAATAGAGTAACAGATATGGAAGCAGTGCCGCCGATGTCATATCCTAGAGAAAGGGGGTCGCCCGTGCATGCTCTTCCATTAAATGCAGAGGGACCTGCTGATTTTTTCCCAGCGGTGTGTCTGAAGACGCATTGGGATCCTACCGCCATTTTGAAACGCACTCTTCCTGAGGGATATGTGCCGCAGCAAACGGATCCCCGCCCATGGACCCGTATTTGTATGGAATATACGACTGCTGGAGAAGCCCAGGAGCCCCAAGTCACAAATCCAGAGATTGTTATGCCGAATGGGGGGCAGTTTTACCCTCCCGATAGATACGCAGCAGCTATTGATGACGAATCAAAGCTTCGTGTGCTTGATCGGCCCTTGGGGACATGTGAAGGCAATCAATGGGAGCCTAGTTTGCGAAGTGATATGTTTAACTCACGCATTCTTGTTCCTCAGAGTGTAGCCCCTTCGGACCCTTCCAAGATTCAGGAATTAGCATATCCACGCGCACTTCTCCGGTCTGGCCCTTACGATTGCCGTGAACGGAATGATCGGTATAACATGTCGGCATCCTCCGATTTTCTGTTTAATAACGCAACGAAGCAGGATCGGTATAAACAAATGAACAAACCATATAAACCTGGAGCTCCAGAAGGGACGCTAAAGGCGGCCCCTGAGCTTATGAGGCCAGATCTCACATTTAACGTAACGGCTATTGACCCTAACAATCCTCTTAAAACATATGAACAATCCGCTCGGAACCAGCGTCAGGAATTGCTGGTGGGACAAATAGGCCCTGAACATATTGTTTCAAGTGTTCCGACGAATCCCAGTCGCTCGGATCCCAGATTTAATCAATATGATACACATTTCGCGCCCAGAGGATAAGAATCCTTTCCGCCTATGGAATAGCCGTTGATGGATACTGACTTTGATCCAGTGAATCAGCTTACGACACTATTAGGTCCTACGCCGACTCATCCCTGGGAAGCACTCATACCTCAAATATTATTGTGGAGCTTTCGCCGATTTTGTATTATTAAGCTGTGTAAAACCGCTGAAACGCCGATAACAGAACAGATATGGGATGACCATATGGAACTTATACGTGTCTATGCGCCAAAGGGGCTAGAGTGTGTGACAACTACCTGGATTACGGATGAAAATATTGAGTATGTTCATTCCTCTTTACGCGACTATAATATTTTCTTTTTGAATATTCTTACAATGATTGACAGTGCTTATGAACATTCTGATACAGTGGCGGAAGATATAATTAGTAAATTCCTAGATGCTGAAATGCCTCAGACAGTGAATACATGGATGGGGGATTTGAAGGATTTTCTTATTTTTCCTATGAGTTTTGAATATGAGGATGAATTTACGGATGACCAATTTGCCAAGGTTCTTACGGCACTTATGGAGTATTCAAAGAAATATGAAGAAGAGGTTGAGGAGGAGCAGCTTTTAGATGAGCCTGTAGAACAGCCTGATGAACTGGACATGGAGCAATACATACAGCAGTATATGGAACAGCCTGATGAACTGGACATGGAGCAATACATACAGCACTATATGGAAAAGCCTGAGGAAAAGCCTGAAGAAAATACCGAATTAGAAGTAAAAACAGTCCAAGAGGCGATCGCGCGTAGGAGGACTTTAAAAAACATAAAAGTGGACCTTCGTAGAAAAACGAGAAAACTCTTATATACCTAAACAAAGGACGAATGATAGAAGTATTTATAGTATTCACAGCTCTTATTTTAATAATCATGTTTCTTTTTTATAAACATCGCAGATCAGAACTTGAAATTTTGCAGCTAGAATATGAAAAAATAGAACAACTCCCCGAGCTATTGGAAGAGCTGCAACCGGTAGTCATACGCGGAATAAGTCCTCCGAAGGGACTTACCAAAGAGTTTTTAGAGAAAATCCAGCGCCTCGCAACCTTCTCCGTAGGTGGGCAACCACTTTCCGATATTCTTACGCATCCAGAAATGATATTCGGAGCACAAGGGGCCCCCACTATTTCATATTTCGGGCGCCAAGAGTTGGCCAAAGAGCTTGCGATTCCAATCTGGGCCGATCATACATGGCTCCCAATTCTATCGCAATCTACCTGGATCGGCCCGGTAGTAGGTTGTATGCGATCCGAGGCATTTATTGGTGGTCTCGGAATGATACGAACAACTGCCAAATATACCTGTATAATGCCTACAGAGGGAAAATACATCCTCAGTATTCTGTCCAAAGAATCCGAATCTTTTCTTCCTACGGCATGGGAATATAAATATATCAGCTCTCTCACCCTGAACGACACACCCCTTGTGGCGGATCTCAAGTTCTTAGACATAGTTCTACGCCCCGGAACAACGGTATGCCTTCCGCCCCATTGTATTGTATCTATGGAGCCGACAAAGGATTCATCGCAGTTTTTCGCATTTGTATCTGTTGAATATCACGAGCCAATTACTTTGATTGCAAAGTCCTTTTCGCAAAATTGAGTAGGAGAATGCCAATCAAATTCATACATATCCAAATGATAACCGATGACGCGCGATCAGATACATCATCTGGTTCGGAAGAATCCTTACACGACGTCATGTCCGAATTAAGAGAACAAATGAATCATATATACGTAGCGTCAAGGGATATCGGCAGACAAGTAACTGATTTATATGCACGTGCCAAAGATGAGACGATTGATTGGTTGGATGAACCGCTTATTCCGAAACCACGCCTACGCGAGTGGTTAGAGGCAAACGGGCATTCCACCCGAGTTTCAATAGATGACTTCTTGGATATATGTTACAATACGGCAAAGAATATGGACCTTGAATCGCGCATCCTCACCTTTCATACGAGCGATGCAGTAGCTTTATGGAGCGGGCAGAGGCGATTGACAGTGTTTGATATACTTGCATATATTCCAACTCTGTTTGAATAGCGGGACGCGTAAAATTGCTTCTTATCTGAGCCTTTTTTACAGGCATCGGATGAGTAAGAATAGTCCCAAGTTCTATGCGGTAAAACTCGGAAAAACGCCTGGTATATATGAAACATGGGCGGAAGCGAATGAGCAGATTGACGGATTTCCAGGTGCTCTACACAAGTCTTTCACGAGTAAAGAGGATGCCGAACTGTATATGGCGGAAGAGAAGATACAAGAAATATACCAGCCTCCTGATACTTTATCGCAACTGAATGGGCAACAGCGTGCGGCGTTTGATGCCATCGTCGCGGGAAAGTCTATCTTTCTCACGGGGCCTGGTGGCACGGGCAAATCCTTTCTCCTACAGAATTTGTATGCGCATTACAAGGGTTATACGGGAAAGAAGCTTTCTATTACGGCCTTGACGGGTTGCGCGGCGATTCTTATTGGCTCTTTCGCAAAGACGCTGCATTCGTGGGCGGGGATTGGTCTGGGGCGAGGAGATGCGGAAGTTCTGGCAAACACGATAGCAAAAGATAAGCGAAAGGGTCCGCGATGGCGCACAACCCATTGCCTGGTGATTGACGAGGTCAGTATGATGACACCCGCGCTTTTAGAGCTCTTGGACATTGTTGGCAGGAAAGCGCGCAAATGCCCCGATAAACCGTTTGGGGGTCTTCAGATTGTCTTTGTAGGGGACTTTTATCAGCTCCCACCTGTAAGTCGCGAGGGATCCACCACGTTTGCATTTGAGTCGCCTCTTTGGAAGCAGGTGGTCCAAGAAACGCATTTCTTGACCGAAATTGTTCGTCAAAAGGATCCCATCTTTCAGAAAATTCTGAACGAGGCGCGTATAGGGGAATTGAGTGCCGAGTCCTATGAAATTCTAGAATCCCGAAAAACGATGGATTGGAAACGTCAGGAAATTAAACCGACACTTTTGTTTACCAAGAATACGGATGTAAATGCGATTAATGAGCATCAGATGAAAAAGCTTCCAGGCGAGGAACATGTATTCAAGGCGGTCACAATTCCACCCAAGGATATGTCGGCAGATGTTGTTCAAGTGCTTGTTGAGAAGTTAGACAAGGATGCACCCTATGAAGTGGAATTACGTCTGAAGGAGCGGGCGCAGGTGATGCTCTTGACGCAATATTATGAAGAGCGGGAAAGCGACAAGGAATTTAAAAAGACTCCCATACAGGGCCTTGTGAATGGATCCCGCGGAGTAGTCACTGGCTTTGGGCTCGATGGAAATCCGATTGTGAAATTCTTGAACGGGCGAATTATTACGGTGAAACCTGCCACGTGGTCTGCGGAAGATGATGTGGATTCTGTAAAGCGTGAGCAGATTCCATTGCGCGTGGCGTATGCATTAACAATTCACAAGGCGCAGGGGGCATCGTTGGATTCTGCGCTTGTAGATGTAGGACCTAGCACATTTGAATGCGGCCAAGCCTATGTAGCTTTATCGCGGGTGAGGAGTTTGGACGCCCTGTATATCTTTGAAATATCTCGGCGCGCCTTCCGAGCTCATACAGGGGTGAAGGCGTTTTACGCGAGTTTGACGAACGCCTTGTAAAATTGAGGCGGGCGACGACGTATGGATATGTTACATTCCTCATGACAGATCCTATTCTTCGTATAAACGGTAACTTAATTGAGCTAGAATATAACGGGCATAGCCAATATATTCGGAAAGAGTTCATAAACAGTATTTCTTCAACTACACATAGCGTCAGCATTACTATAAGAAGTGATGCGAAGGAAGCAGAATGGATAACTTTTACAACGCGGGAAAAGCAGAAATTATTCTTGTCGACGATTACCACGGCAATATCTGAGAAGGACCCTGCGTCGCAACATCTAGTGGCAAAGTTGAACAAGGATATGGCCGATTGTCTGAGAATCATAACGGACAAGTTGAAAAAGTTCAAGGACGATATTCACGAAGAACTAAGGGTAGAATTGGATTCCATAAAAGAGTGTGTAAAGAAAGTGGAAGAGAGGCTAGGAACCCTTGAGGAAACGAGCACAGACGAAGAGGCCCAAGAAAAATATGAGGATCTAGAGTCTGAATCAGAATTGGAACGCGAGTCTGAGCCAGCACCAGTACTAAAAGCCGAGTCGGAACCAGTGGAAAATAAATACGTGCAGATTCACGACGATGACACCGAAGAAGTTAATATATGTTTCTTCGCAATGATTGGGAGTGCCGTGATGTCTTTATTCACAACTCTGAGCCTCTTAACTTTTAACAACTCTTTGATACATGAATAGCTCATACCTCCCGCTCCTGCGGCATAAAATTGGCTATAAAAACCGCCTTGGGCTTTTTTTAACGAATGTCCAGAATCTCTTTCTCACCTTCAAATACAGTTTCTATTCCCGGGATGGACTCCATTTCTAATACTCAAACCACCCACACGACGCAGAAGATATCACGTGGCGGAAAAACCCCAGGAAGTTCTCCTGTTTTAAAGTCTCGCAAGAACTCCGCGGCTGAGCTAGAGATGACATCTTTAGGACTGGAAGAAGCGCCTGCGGCTACCGTTGTAGAGCCTATGTTACAAGAGAATAAGGATAGGTTCACTCTCTTTCCCTTACAACATCATGATTTATGGAAGAAATACAAGGATCACTGTGCGGTTATGTGGTTTGCAGAGGAGGTGGATCTTAGCAGGGATATGGCGCACTGGGAGAAGCTAACCGACAATGAGCGTTACTTTATAAAGAATATTATTGGCTTCTTTGCGGGGTCGGATGGGATTGTGATGGAGAATCTGTCTATGCGTTTCACACGCGAGGTGCAGTGGCCCGAGGCCAAATTCTTCTATGCGGTTCAGAATCAGATGGAGGCGATTCACAGCGAGACATACTCCCTGTTGATTGATACCTATATTACGGACCCGAAAGAGAAGTATGAGCTACTACATGCGATTGAGACGATACCGTGTGTGAAGAAGAAGGCGGACTGGGCTCTTACCTGGATTGATTCCAAGGAGGCCGACTTTGCCACGCGTCTATTGGCCTTTGCGGCGGTGGAGGGCATCTTCTTTAGCGGGGCCTTTTGCGCCATCTTCTGGTTGAAACAGCGGGGTGTAATGCCTGGTCTGACGCTCTCCAACGAATTCATTGCGCGCGACGAAGGGCTTCACACGGATTTCGCCTGTGCGCTCTATGGAAAGCTTGTGAACCGTTTGACGAAACAAAAGGCGCATAAGATTTTACGAGAGGCCGTGAAGATTGAGAAGCAATTCATTACCAAGTCGCTTCCCTGTGAGCTCATTGGGATGAATGCGAAACTGATGACGCAGTATATTGAGTTTGTGGCGGATCGCCTGAGTCTCCAGCTGGGCTATCCCAAGATTTACTCTGCGACGAATCCGTTTGATTTCATGGAGAGCATTTCTTTGGAGAACAAGGACAACTTCTTTGAGAAGCGGGTGAGCACCTATGCAAAGGCGGGGGTGGGAAAAAAGGCGGAGGAGATGTCGTTTGATATGGGGGCGGCGTTTTAGACTTGTAGAGTCCCTTCCGACGTATCCCTTTGGTAAATTATAATTACATACAGTAAGATGAGTCCTACAAGGAAGGCGCGCACTCGTAAACTACAAAGGATACAGCTCCGAGGAGGTGGAGAAGAAAACGCCCTCTATTTGGGTATGGCGACGGATATAGCATCGGCATTAACTCTTGCGCCTACACTGACGACTCTTTTTGTTATGAATAAGCTGGACGATGCGTATGGTTCTTGGGAAGAACATAGGGAATTGATAAAGGAAGTATTAGAGGAAGGGAACGATTCGTGTACCTTAAAGATGATTCCTCCAAGAGAACGGGTTGTCACAAATCTGAAAGGCCCCTCTAAAATTCTCAGTGAAAAAATGACGGAGGATGTATGGACGTTGGAATTTCTATACGACGATGTGGTCCGAACACTTGTTTATTACTATGATACAGACTTTTTGGATGTGTGGCCAAGAGATATTGTGGATATAGATCATATTTTTTGTATGGGTGCATTTGCTTGGAGCGACTTTGTTGAATATGGGGACGATTCCAAACACATTATTAAGATGTTTGAAAATAGAACAAAAAGTCCCTGGGTCTATGCGCTGGAATTTAACCACATGAAATTTCCTATACATTTGCCCCAGAGTTTTCAAGAAGAAGGTCGCACCGTATCTAAAAAACATTTCCGTAGCTTTAAGAACAGCTTGTTAAGGAAATGGTGGCAGAAAGATTATTCGGGGTGAGGATTTAGATCAGTCTTATTCCAGATGCACGAATCCTTATAACAAGCTCTTGAAGAGCTTTTTGAGAGGATTCAGAAGCTAGTTTGAGTTGATTCACTGTTTCTAACGTATCTTCTATGGATTCTCGCACAATATTTTGACACGTTTCAGAAGATATTTTAAACATTTCGAGGTTATTGTCTATTTTTTTTACGGCATCTCTGAGTGCGTCGACTTCAGTGTAGAATTCATCTTTGAAAGCTTCAAGTGGATCTTTCATCTCGACAGCCTTATATGTTTGCATGAATGTATAGACCTTATAGAGGTTGAATGCGATAGAACACCAGGCGCAGAAATTAAAGAACATTGGGAAGTATGTCTCGTAGAGTCTCTCATAGAATGAGATCCATGGATAGTTGTTAAGGTATATAACAACTGGCTCTGCGACAGCTTGGTAATAGGGGAGTGTATTCATGATATATAGTATGTATATGTGTGCCGTAATCGTCAATTTTAAGCACGTTCTGTGTTGGTTTAGACTGCATCAACTTGTCAATCTTTCAAAAGTAGAACTGTTTTTTCAATGGCACTTCGCGTATTAGCCGCAGATCTTTCTCGTAATACTTTTATAATTTTTGCGGTGTGCAGAGGAAGATAGGAGGGAGTTTCCACATTGCTACAGTTCGTTAGATACGGCCTCGACCCTAGCCATTTGGGAATATTGGTAATATCTGCTGGAAGAGTTTTTTGAGAGGCTTCCGAAGTTATTTTTAATGCTGTCATTTTGTCGGTGAATTGTTTCATAAGATATTCTTGAAGAGAGGCTTCCGAAGTTATTTTAAATTCTGCCATTTCATAGTTTAGCTTCTTCATAGTATCTTGCGTAGAAGCTTGTATCGCAACTTTGAGTGTAGCCAGTTCGGTATGTAATTTCTTCACGGCATCTTCCGTTATCACTTTGGATGCGTCAATGGCTTTTTCCTGTAGAACGAGTCTAAGATCAAGAGTTCTAATATCTTCTTGTAATTCTTTCTTGAATGTCTCTAGTGGGTCTATAGTCACTGTTTTCTTATATGACGTCATGTATATGTATGCTTTATAGATATTGAATAAGATATACGACCACATAGAGATATTTAAGAGCATTGTATTACCAAAACGAATGATATTGGCGACGTCCATGAAAGTTCCGTATAGTATTTGTATGTGTGCCGTCGTCCTCAATTTTTCGCCTTGAAAAAATTGAAAGTTGCAGCCTTATACCTATAGCTTATATAAGATGTCTCTCACACCCTTCTCACGTGATGCGCTGCGTGCTTTGAAAGCTCTCAACGATAAGCTGAAACTAGAAGAAACCATTAAGATGATTTATTATAGTGCACTTCGCCATGCTGAAAGAACAACAGACACTGTATATAGTTTTAACCTTAAGTTCACCGGCACTATGTATGTTACTATTAAATCGATTGTGCAAGGTACTATGGATGTTCAAATCACAGCGGCATATATTCGAGAAAACATAGAAGAAATTCTAGCTGCACTTAGAGGCTTCTTTCCAGGTTGTTCTGTAGAATACAAAGAAGTATCTATAGCAACGGGGAGAGATGGTAAAGAATATGATATTTCAAAGTTAGATGATATATTTATCCCACTCATTTCTGGACGCCCCGTTGTGACCAATCAAAGTGTTATTATTGATTGGTCTTAGCCGCCCCCCGTGGCTTAAAATTGGGGGCGAATCCACCCGGACTCCCAGGCATAGATCCCCGATGCCACCCAATGCCTTGTATCAGCGTGTAATGATCCGAAATGTTCCTTGCTGGAAGGATACAGCTGGGAATTACTATTATTATGAATCAAGCACCCAACCGACGGAGGAAAATCGTATTCAAATCGGCACAGAATCGGAAGGCATCTATCCCGACTGGACTCAACGCCTGGAGCCGCTGCTTGTAGCCTACCGGGCATCTCAGAAAGCAAGAGCCCGCGCCCCTCCTAAAAATTGAACCGGTGACAAGATACCCCCATAGGTATCCCAATGCCATCGGCAGTAAGCCCCGATGCGATTCTAGACTATAGTCCCACAGCTCCCCGAGTCCTCAAAGTGGATGCGAATGTCATCGCCTACTTTGGAGACTATTTCCACGCCTTTCGCCAAGGACTCATCGCAGCCCCTGCGAGTCCCGCCCATACAGTCCAAGCAAATACTGCATCCGCTCAAAATCCGTCTTGAACATGAGATTCACCCCATGTTTCTTCGTGGAAGGCAACGTCCCAGCGATAGAGCTTGCATACTCCCCCTTTTTTGACTCGTATATCATGTTTGCGGCAGTCTGTTCACCTTGTGTTCCGAGAACAAAGATGGTGCTTACAGCCACTTGACATGATTGGATGTTCGTCGCCATTCTATCTTATCTCAATCTTTTGACACTGCATTCCAGTTGGAATTCGGATAGCGCTCTTGATGTAGATATTGACCGGTCGTAAAGGAATTCTTTTCCGTATAGTTCGAAAAGCTGTAGTAGGTGACAGTCTTGTCCCCGCCACCACGAATCGTGCTGACATTTGAATTGAATATCTGTATCCGGTTGTAGGTGTTCCAATCATCTTGATACGACAGCTTCAGAGAGGACGGGACCGCCAAAAAGCCACTCAGGTCAAAAGTGCCGACAAAGGGTCCGCTCATGATTCTCCTTCCAAGATAGAAATGCCTGCTAAAGATGGTGAAACGTATTCGCTACTTCTTTCCAGCACTGGAAAGCTCTTCACGGTAGAAACAGTTGTCAGTCCACAGGCTCTTAAACGGGGTCTTTCAGGTAGAAAAAAGTTGGAATTGGGAACGGGAATGCTGTTTATTTTTGAAACGCTTGAGCGGCATACCATGTGGATGCCGGAAATGCATTTCCCTATAGATGTTGTTTGGTTGGATGAAACATTGTCGGTTGTAAATATATCTTATGGACTCCAACCATGTATGAATGACAATTGTCTATCGTATTCATCTATCTATATGGCCAAGTATGCGATAGAGATGAATTCAGGGGATGCGGCAGCCTACGGCTTCATGAATGGCACCCAGCTCAGTGTAGTGTAAACAGATAGAGCACTTTGTGGAGGTCTCCTAGCATTTCGTCGCGTAAATTGAGTAGATCCGTGTCGGTCGGCTGTAGTTTTTTCACGAGCGGCCCCTCCAGATAGGAAATACATTCCTTGATGAATTTCGTAACAGTTTTGGAATTCATATTCTGGAGGCGAATGGTATTGTTCCGGGTGCCCATCTTGGGCCTGCCATGCTTTCCCATATAGGTTTCCACGTATTCATCTATCGCCTTGTCGAGGGAGTCAAGAAGATCATCCGTGGCCTTGTGTTGGGAGAAGGAATGCGTCTGCCAGTGATAGAGCTTGATTTGTTCTCGCATATTGAAAAAAAAATTGATATCGTCGGCGCTCATAAAGTATACTACACAAATGACAGAAAATTGTAGGCAATGTCAAAGCATTCTTGGGCGATTGGTAAAGCGTCATTCACCCGATGAATGTCCTTTACTTCGTGGGAGCTATTGTGGGGTATGTTCTGCGTATGGGCATAGCCCGTCGAATTGTCCGGATGGTATCACACGCGCCTATAGAGAACCCCAGTTTGTAGAGCAACTCATTCCTGTATCCCTTTTGGAGGAATATGGGATACAATCGCAGACGTTGCTTCCTTCCTTCACACGTAGTATTCTTACAGCGACTGAGAAACGGATGGAAGTTCCTGAAACGGATGATGCGTTGCGCGCGGCGTTAGTAGCGGCGGGCGTAAAGCCAATGATATGTCAGGAAAAGGGACGAAAGGAAAACAAGGAGATTATGGAAAATAAGAAACGCCTTCAAAAAGTTGCGGATAAATTTGGAAGAAAGCTCATATTCATTCCAGATCCTAAATAGAATGGCACGACAAAAGACACGTAAGCGGGTCGCTGCCTTGCGCAGAAAACGTAGAAGAACACGGCAGCGAGGGGGGTCGAACGATAGCAGGACGGTTGAATGGAAAACTCCTAAGAATGACAATGGGATGGTGGAAGTAGATGCCGTGGCGCACTTGGCATCTAAAGTATAATAGCCTTGTATAAGTAAGAATGCCGAATAAGAAAGGAGGGAAAGCGTATAAAAAGGGAAAGGGCGATGCGATACAGCAAGAGCATATTGACATTCTACCTGGTCAATATATGGCACGAGCTTTACGAATCCTGGGAGATCGGAATGTATTGTGCTACTGTGATGACAATGTAGTTCGCATTTGCCATATTTGTAGGAAAATGAAGGGGCGGGTGTGGGTAGAGGTTGGAGATATGGTCTTGGTGAGTCTCCGTGATTTTTCAGCTGAGGATACGAAAAGCATAAAACGTGGTGATATTCTTGCAAAGTATCCTCCGGACCAGTTGAGAATTTTAAAGAAAGAGGGGGGTGTGAATGAACGTCTTTTTATGAAGTTGGAGGATGGCAATGGAATTACCATAGATAGTGTGGGGGAGGATAAAACAGGGGATACCACGATTGTGGATAGGAATGAGGACGCGGGCTTTGATTTTGAGAGCGGTTCCGAGAGTGGATCGGAAAGTGGCTCCGAGGAAGAGCCGGCCACCCCAGCAGAAAAAGCGCCGATCATTGTATCAAAGAAGGACAAGACGAGGAATAGGACGGAGCGACAGGTTCGCGAGGAGAGTGAGATAAAGGCGGTAGAAGAGAAAGCGGGGGAAGAAAAGGAGGACATTAGCTTGGACGATTTATAAGACGCGGTAAATAGGGTCCCGGGAATACGAGATATTCTTCTAGAGTATGTCTGGTTCTCAAAACAATACGAATCAGAATCAATATGGGAATTTAGAATATGCCCTCGGTGGGTATGTATCAAATAGTCCCCCATTAGGAGGTATGGCAGGACCTGCTGCATATGCCCCTGCCGATTTTTTAGACGCACAAGAGTTACAGCCACTGGGTGCCGCGTTTGACATAGGGGGTCACGGTTCAAACACCCCCTATAGCACTGCAGTGAATGCGATGATTCACAAACATATGGACGAAATAAAGGGGCGAACAGCAACTCTACTGAATCTGCCTTCGGGTTGGAAAAGGCGACTCCGAGATTTCTTGTCTGCTAAAAACAATGACCTTTTGGATTTCATGAAATTATCGGTTGCTTCTCACAATGTATTGGGACCTGGGGAGGTTTTATTGCGGCGGTTTGGAAATCCTCAAGTAGCTCCGAATCACGCAAGTGTGCGTGATATGGTTATGGATGTTTCGGGGGGTGTAGAGGCTACCATGCTAGAACTCAATGAACAGTTGGATCAATTCAAGGCGGATGGAAACTTGACGAATTATGCGAATCAGACGCGGGTTATTTTTGATAATTATAAAGAAGCTGCTGACAATGTCTTGAAACAGCAGAACGTCTTGAAATCCAAATTGGATAAATTGGACAGGGCACAGAGTCGTATTTCGGGGCTTTTAGAAATAGATGGGAACGAAAAGTATGCGCCTCTTATGGAGTCTGTAGAAAGCTATTTAAAAAAGGTATATGAGGACAACAAGATTGAACAGGAGTATATGAATCTTGTCACGGCGTATAGGCGTTTTGCCGCATTACGGGATATTGTTACAATGTCGCGGAGTATTTTATCGTATGAATCTGAGCCGCTCTGTTCCATATGTTTGGCCGAGACAGTGGCATATGTCATTACACCTTGCGGACATACTCTCTGTCAGACTTGTATGCGGCGACAGACGAATCAGTGTTTCTTTTGTAGGGGCACTATTCGGGATAAGATTAAAATGTATTTCACATAGGCTCAACCATGTAGGTTGTGCGTCTTAGATAGGCTACACGTAAGGCTTCTGCTTGTTCAGGTGTGAGTTCGTAGATACGAATGGACATCTCAACAACACGGTGTGCGACGTCTTCCCATATACAGGCTAGGAAGTTGGATCCTTCCCGCATACGTGTTTCATTTGGCGCGGCGACCCACATACTTGCTATAGCGGGAGGGGCGACTACCAATTTTTTCACCGTGATACCGTCCATGGCAGCAAATATGAAACGGTAGCTATATTTGGTGTGAGTACAATCCCTTCGCGACCGGCAGATCCTACGGCCCCTACAGCCATCTGGGTGTTCGCGAACGGCTTTAAAAAATTAGCTGTAGGCACTTGAGTAGAATGAGTACGGTTCCTCTTCGGGTAGCAGGTCAGTGTGTGTTTGTATTTCATTATAAGGGCACCAAACCATGTTCTTTTACGTTTAGACGTGAGGACGGATCGAATGTGCTTCAAGTGGATTGGACAGCTTATAATATTTCTGTGAGAGGTATTACTCCGTGTATAGATATATATAACAATAGCGGTCTTATCAATATTTCAGAGGCCTATTATTGGTTCAGCTTGGATGCGCAGAATGGAAGACTTTACGCAGGAATAGGTGAGCCGCGCCTGGAAACTGCCATTTATTCCTACAAATTTCCAGAACATTTCCACAAATCCAACAAGGGGTATCTAGAACAGATCAAAACCTTGTCGTTTGGTCCAGACATTCATATACGAATGAATATGACAGATCCTATATCTACATCTATTCCTTTTACGGTGAAGGATATGGATGATTTAACGATGGACGATATTGCGCGGGGAACGTATATGCCGATTGTGAATCTATCCCCTACAACGCAGAAACTCTACAATTGTATAGCGGGGAAGAAATTCATATTAGACGATAAGGACTTTCCCGATTTTTCAAAGGCCATTCAGAGAAGTATAGTGACACCTGGGGCATGGTGTAATACAATGTTGGCGAAAAAGGCGCAGGAGTTTGGGAAGCCGAATCCGAAAGAGACTTATTTACGTATTACCTTGGGGGAGAATGGAGGCGAGTCACCAGGCATTCCGTATGTTATGGAGATTTGGCCGGCAGGAAATTACTCTCCCGTTCATTCTCATGCGGGAGCAAATGCTATTATTCGTGTTCTTCATGGAAGTATTCAAGTGAATTTGTATCCGTATTTATCTAAAAAAGTGTTGCCCTTCAAAACGGCCGATTTCAAGAAGAATGATGTGACATGGATTAGTCCTACATTGAATCAGACGCACCAGCTACGAAATATTACGAATGAGCTATGTGTGACCATCCAGTGCTACATGTATGAGGAGAATGATAGAGGACATTATGATTATTTTGACTATTTGGATAGCGATGGAGTGCAGCAACAGTATGAGCCAGATTCCGACATGGACTTTGTGAGTTTCAAAAGGGCCATGCGAAAGGAATGGGATACACGTAGGACTTAGACAGTTTCTGAGTCGTAAGCTTGTGCTTCTCGTTTCTTGGCGGCAGATATATATACCTTTCGTCTTTCTTTGCGTTTTTCTCTGCGTTTCTGTTTGGATGTAAGGTGTTTCTTGTCCATTTTCTTTATTTCACCCTCAGATAAAAATGTGTGGCGCGCTGGTCTAAACCTGGATCACCTCTAAAAAAATAGAATGTCGTTGGTCGTTGCGCTTTTATCCACGTTTGCACTGAATATGACTAGTTCCAATAACTGTGTGAGTTTCCAGGTGTCACCTGGGGCTGGGTGTGCCTGGATGTGTAACTATTGCACTTCTGAGCTCGGCCCTATGTATTATTTCACGACGGATGTATGTAAATATGAGCCAGGAGGGTGTGTAGGAAATCCTCTTCTTGGGGTTCAATACACATGTTGTTCTTTATAAATTGAGATACATAAAGTAAAAAGGCATATATTAGATATATATGAGGAAGTTCGACAATATGAGCAAGTTTAACAATATGATTATGTCCCAGAGTCGCAGTATCCAGCAGCTTTACTTTCCAGATAGATTTATATATCATATACCGATTTATTCTGAAATGGAGATACTGAAATATACCCCGATACAGAACGTTCAATGCGATATAGTCGATAATCACATATATGTAACGTGCCTTTTACAAAAATTTCCTATAAATAGAATTATAGATAGCTCGACGGCAGAAAAGGGTGAGCTGCGATGAGTTCCGCCTTAGTGTAGGAGACTCGCGCTCGTAAATTTTAGGGTTGTATACTAGCATTCAGCAGGCATGCAACAACGACCCTTTAACGAACATCTTCTGTGGAAGAGCTGTATAGAGCGTGCGAACTATCCACCACCGGTCCGAAAGCCCAATATGATTCTTCCGAGGATAAATACTCTTATAGGGGGCACATACCGAGAAGAACTTTGGGAAGGAATCACGGAGGACTATGCGGTCTATAGTAGGGCGTATTGGGAGAGGGTAAAGAAGGGCCACGAAATCTATCGGGCAGAACGGGTAGGGAATAACTTGCCAAACGAGCGGTGGTTTTATTAACGGGACAGGCTTCTAGCTCTCCTTGTGGAGCGATTTTTCCTAGTTCTACTGAGGGAGCGCCTTTTAGGGCTCTTCTTTTTTTTACATTCTTTAAATATATCTTTTAGATCCCAATAATATGCTTGAGGCGCCATAGTTATAGCTGTTTCGCCTGATGTAGATTTCATATAGATGCTGGCTCCGCGCACACAGAGTGCTTTCACTATTTCCAGGTGGGGCTCACGACAAGCGAGCATGAGTGCTGTTTCGCCAAAGAGATTTGTAGCATCTAGATGTGCTCCGCGGCTACATAGTTCTTCAACAATTTCCAGATTTCCATCGCGACAGGCATCCATGAGAGCCGTCGAGCGACGATCGGTCTTTGCATTCACATTTGCCCCATACTTACATAGCTCTCTCACAATATCTGGGTTGCCATACTGAGACGCTACCATGAGGGCGGTGACGCCATTTTTCAGCTTAGCGTTTACGTTTACCCCACCTGCGCATAATTCTCTTACTCGGACAGCATCATCATTCTCTATAGCTTCTATAAGAAGTAGCAGCCCCATGTTGTCTGGATCCGATCCTAGAACGGGTGCATATTCCACGTTGGGATTTCTGGGATCATTGTAAAAGTTCATCCTACTAGTCTATATATTTTATATCAGGAGTCTTGTCGGAATTAGGTGGAAATTTGTCGTCCCCCGTATGTAGGACATGTATATTCTGAACAACCACTGGCTCATGACTTGGTCCTACACCAGATGCGATAGGTAGTGGTTTTTCACTGTTTGGATTCACAATACAAGACCAAACACATAGCACACATCCAAGGGCACCACCGGTTCCTCCTCCAACCGTAAGACCGAGACACAGATCCGCATGATATAGAGAAAAAAGAAACCCGAAGAGAGATCCTACAAACCCGCAGACGCAAGGCATAACGATTCTTTCTGGCATGATACTTACTATTTATTCGTTCCTTGCGTTTAGACGATCTTCATACCCGCCTAAACTCCGCCCACCATGTGTATATAGAGAATGTCTGCGAATCAAGTCCAAATAGAAAGACGTGCGTCTTTATCACCTTCGGAGGCGAACACGACGATTACACAGGCGGTGGCAAATGCGCAGCAAGCCCAGACAACGGCCGTTATAGATACGGCAAATCCTATTACGGAGCAACAGGAGCTACAGAATCTTCGGCAGATCATTTCGACCTGGCGAGATATTGAAACGGAAGTGTCCGTGTTGAATGCAGAACTGCGCGAGAAAAGGAAGCGGATGAAGGCGTTGGAGGAGATGGTGCTTCGTATTATGAAGAAATACAACATTGGCGCTCTAGATTTGAAGGGATCGGGGGGGCGTCTCTTGTATCGTCGTCAAACGACGAAAACGGCCTTGAATCCCAAGGTGCTAACCGGTCTACTCGCCACGCATCTCAAATCGGAAACAGCAGCGGCGGAGGCTATCAAGTTTATTGGGGACAATCGCGAGTCGCGTATTCGGGAGAGTCTTTTGTATGAAAAGAATTAATCATCTAAGTAGAATGTCCGGCATCATATCTGCGGCCTCTAAGGCGACTGTGGAAGGTTTTGTGGGTATGACTTCCTCGGAGCACAGGCGCGACGCGTATGTAGATTTTCTTGCGACTGTCTTTGCGTTTGTAATCGCCCTCGTGTTGCTTGCATTTATTGGCAAGTATATTTGGAACAATGTAATCGTAGATCTCTTTACCTTTGCCAAGCCTGCAAAGAGCTTCTGGCAGATTATTGGATTGATGATTTTCGTGGCCCTTGTCCGGCCCTAGAATGTGTAAAAAAGCACCCGTGCTGAAATTCGGATGGAATCCACCCGGTTTTCAGGACTTTGTTGCGGCCTTTTTCGCCTCTTTTGCGGCCTTCTTGGCGGCTTTTGCGGCGGCGATTTGCGCCTTTTCTTCATCGACGGAGGGCAGGCCTTCGGCAGCTCTACGCTTATTTTCGGCGGCTTTTTTGGCTCGGTGATAGGCCCAGAATTCGGGTGTTCCGTAGGATGGGATTGCGGAGGGAACTTCTTCTTCGGCCTTTGCGCGGGCTTCTTCTATGCGCTTTTCTTCTGCGAGATCAATCGCTGCCATTCTTTCTCCTATACCGATTTCATCGGGAGGTACTGGCTGGCCGAGTGCGGCATACCATTCTCGTATGGCATCATCCACTTGTTCGGCGATTGTTATGGGGATCTTGGCGACGGGCATCTGTTTCTTCTTTATATTACACCTTCTTTTTGGAATTGTCACGGATATTTGTATGTTTCCGTCAAATGCCTCTGGTTTGCAGCTGATATAGACTTGCATGGTTATTGTAGGGCTAGAGTATCGGCGGGTTCAATTTTATCAGGAGTATCTTGGAAGAAGGCATCATGGTCTTTGAAGGGTATTTGTCCTTTGGGGTATCGTTCTAATAATTGGAGGCCTTCTACGAAGCGGATCTTGATTACTGGAAAGTGGACGTTGCTAATAATTATAAAGTTCAACCCCTTGCTTTTCTCTTCAAATAGGGTCTTGTCAAATGTGCGACCCGTTCCTTTCATGCTGGAGGGCATGAAGCCACAGCCACTTTTTGTAAATGTCTTTGCGTCGTATTTTATTTCCGAGTTTGTCGGATCTACGAAATCATGGTCTTCACATCCAGGTATACGCTGGAGGCCATAGTCGTGTGAAACTAGGCGCTCGGATGGAAAGGAGAATACTCTTCCATCTTTATACATCTCTATCAGCTCATCTCTAGGAAGATTACCAAAGGTGAAATGTTCAATGATTTTTGTGGTGGTTTTGTTGAATAGGATGGGCATACGGGACATTTGATAATAATACACAAATACCGTAAAAAATGGGGGCAATTTTACTAAGACCTTACACCAGCACTTTTAGTATTCCGAACGTCTTTTCCTTCGTAGTATCGATTGTATCTTCAAGTCCAATGGGAAGGAAATCTGCCAGAAGCACTTCAAGAAGATACGCCATTTTTTCTGCTACAAACTTTTTATTCCCATACAGCGTGCCCCATTTCGTTGGAAACTCAACTCGGAATGTAAAGGTATTTGTATAGGAGTCCTTATCTGGCTTGTGAAACTCCCTAGTTTCTTGGATCGTCTTTGGATAGCAAATGCCGAAATCCATTGAATCTCCAATGCTACAGCACAAGTCTATAAAGTCTGTCTCGGTCATTTCAGGATCGGCAACTCCTTCTAGGACCATAGTGAAGGGGCTCCTTATAAAATATTTGAGAAGGCAACTCATCTTGTATGATTCTGGGATAGGGTGAGATTAGGATCAATTTTACCAGGAGCTATACTTCCAGAATTTCATTTATCACTTCATTCACCTCCCCCTTGGAAAGACTTCTCGGGCCCACGGTATTGCTTGGAAAGACATGCTGGTTGATATGTTCCACGATGCTCTGTAGGCGAGCTAGGTGGTTAGGATCCAGTTTGAGAAAGTAGTGATATTGGGGATTGTAGACGCCTGCCGTATCTCGCACGACGCACTTTCCAGCGAGACCTCCCACGCGTTTGAAGGCGATATCAAAGGGTTCGCCGTGTTTTACATAGGAGAACCCGCGTTCTTTTACGGATTGTTGGACCTCTCTCGCCGTGTCGCGTTTTTCCCAAATCTGGAAGACACATGGCACATCGTAGGCCTCGCCATTCACCTCAAACGCGTTTTGTTCTAGCTCTTCGCTATGAAGGCAATGGAATTCTAGAGGGAAAGCACGAGACATGCTGGGCTTTACAAAGGAGCGCGGAAGAATAAAGGCGATGATGTCGGCATACTGTGCGGCGTGTTTTATGAATGCTTTCGCGGTGGATGATTGTCGGCCGAATGGGGGATTGCCGAAGAAGATCCGTTTCTTCTCCGTGATGGGTGTCCAAGTGAGAAAGTCGCCCCTTTGAATTCCGTCCGATTTCGGATCCAAGTCTATGCCAATCTTGTCCGTGCCTGCGGGAATACATTGTAAGAAGGCGCCATTCCCTGCGGAAGGTTCTATCCACTGATAGGAGCTTGTGGCAGGACACAGGGTGTGAATAAGATCGACGCACTTTTTTGCAACGGGCCCTTTCGTATAGTATTGGTCTTTGGTGTTTTTGCGAAATTTACCAGTATCCTGTTCCATAGAAGTAGTATCCTCTACAGAGCAGAATCAATTTTAGGTACGGAAGGGATCGTACCTCCGGTTTAATAGTAGCCCTTGTACTCTTTGAGATTTCCCACGTTGGGTGTTTCGTAGCCGCCTACCATGCGAGGTTGGGGCTGACCTGCGATGACACCCACATCTGAATTACAGCACTTGCCGAGGGCAATCTCGGTGATATCGGCCATGGCGTCTCCAAAAAGCTGGAGGGCCTCGTGTTCTTCAAGCTCGGTGAGCCTTTCGGACGTGCATAGGCGTTTCAAGAGGAATGTCCCACGAGTTCCCCACTTGTCTAGGCCGAGAGACAGATCGCGTTGGGGGATAGTCTTTGCAAAGCACCGGGCAGTTGTTTCTGCCACCGGCTCTAAATCATGGGAGGTGGAAAAGGGTTGATAGCGCGTGGCTTCTACGACACTGGCTGTGCTCAACAGATCTCGCTTGAAGCATGCTATTTTACTTAGAATGACCTGCATTTCACGTAGATCGTCGGGCCCTTCTTCAGTCGTAGAGGTATGTTTGTTTAATAGTTCATAGAGGGCCGCGGCGTCCTTGGATGTGTTCATACAGTTTGGCATGCCTGCTCCTACAGCTGGGCCGCCGAATCCTTCTTTTTTGACAGCCTT
>Ga0136644_10000973_pt1 | contig 22833 bp, 15 predicted proteins | sample C_130820_EF_Meta_FD_94780 | JGI IMG/M metagenome (GOLD analysis project Ga0136644, IMG submission 94780) | Freshwater microbial communities from Lake Croche, Canada to study carbon cycling - C_130820_EF_MetaG (v2) (version 2) | ecosystem: Environmental > Aquatic > Freshwater > Lake | place... | reverse complement strand
TCCGCCATGCACGAATCGATCCCGCGCCGGCTCGCGAGCGTCGCGATCCTCGCCGCCCTGCTCGCCGGGGCGCCCGCGATCGCCGCGGCGGCCCCGCGATCGCCTGTCAACCAGGTCTTCCAATGGGCCTTCTCCGGCGCGTGCTCCGCATGGCCGGACGGCTCGACGAGCAAGGCGACGGGCTTCCTCTGGATCCCGGAACACTGCGGGCGGCTGCGCGGTCTGCTGATCCTCGGCACCAACGTGCCGGAGCACACGCTCGTCGGCCATCCGGCGATCCGGTCGGCCTGTGCCGACAAGGGGCTCGGCATCGTCTGGTTCGTGCCCACCTTCTGGAACTTCAACACGTTCGCGACGCAGGCGGAGGGGGCGAAGCAGGCCGGCGGCGCGGCCGAGGCGGCCTGGCACCGGTCGTTGCGCGACATTCACGCGCGATTTTTGCAGGCCATGCTCGACGGGCTGGCCGACGTCTCCGGCTACGACGAGGTGGCGGCGGTGCCGTGGCTGCCGCTGGGGGAGTCGGCCCACCTGCTCATGGTGACGGGCCTGGTCGACGCCCGGCCCGACCGTTGCATCGCCGCCATCTGCATCAAAAACCCGCAGTACCCGCAGGACCGCACGGTGCCCATGCTCTGGACGTTCGGCACGGGGCAGGAATGGGGGCAATCCAAGGTGGACATCCGCACCGAGTGGCGGAACGTCACCGGCCTGTACGAGGGCTGGTCGCGCGGACGCTCCGCGGCCCGCTGGCCGCTGAGCCTGTCCATCGAGCCGGGCACCGGACACTTTCATTGCAGTGACGCCATGGCGGAGCTCTTCGGCCGCTTCATCCGCGCCGCCGTCGACGCGCGGCTGGCACCGGACGGAGGCCACACGCTCCTGCCGGTGGATCTCGATGCCGGCGTGGTCGCCGACCTGCCCGTTCCCGGTCATGCAGCGGGGCCCCCCGTGCCGCACGCGGGGGCGACGGCGGACGAGCGGCGGCGGCCCTGGTTTTTCGACGAGGCGACCGCCCGACTGGCGCAACAGATCGCCGCGTGCGACTGGGACGCGGAGACGCGACTCCCGGGCTTCGAGGCGGTCGCCGGCTGCACCGTGAAACCCTTCAGCCTCAATTCCGTCACCGACATCGACGTCGTGGCCGACGGCGAGTTCGCGGTGCGGGGCGTCACGCTCGATCGCATCCCGGCCGGATTCGTCGCCGCCGAGGCCCCGCTGGCGACCGCCCCGGGGGCGCCGGCGATCGAATGGATCTGCGGCCCGATCGTGCCGCTGGGCGACGGACGATTCCGCATCGCGCCCGACCGCACCTACCCCGCCACCACCGCCTACATCGCCGCCATCCTCGGGGCCGCCGACGGCCGGCGCACCTCGCTGCAACCGGCCCGGGTGAAGCTGCTGGAAAACCGCACGGGTGATCGGCAGACGATCAGTTTCCCGCCTCTTCCCGACGTGCCCGTCGGCACCGTCTCGATTCCGCTCGTGGCCAGCGCCGATTCGGGGCTGCCGGTCGGCTTCGCCGTCGAGTCGGGGCCGGCGATCGTCGAGGGAGATCGGCTCGTCTTCACCGGCATCCCGCCCCGGGCGTCCTTTCCCCTGCGGGTGACCGTCGCCGCCGGGCAATGGGGCCGCGCGACACACCCGCCGGTGCAGACCGCCGCGATCGTGCGCCGCTCCTTCGCCATCGTGAAGACGACGCCCGCCCCCCAACCGGCCGGCGACAGCACCCCATGACGGCGTCCGCCCCGGCAACACTGTCCGGCCCGGCGACTCGTGCGGCTCACGGATCCGCCGTCACGCGTCCCCCGCTTCGAGCGTTTCCCAGCGGGCGAACGCCGCGGCGAGCCGTGACTCGAGGTCGCGGAGGCGGGCCTGGTCGCGGGCGAGCAGGTCGCCCGATTGGCGGTAGTAGTCGGGCATCGCCATCGCCGCATGGAGCGTGGAGAGTTCGCCCTCGAGCGAGTCGATCAACGCCGGCAGGGAGTCGAGTTCCCGCTGCTCCTTGAACGACCGCTTCTTCCGGCCGCCGCCCGCCTCGGGCTGCGGCGGGGCCGCCGCCGCAGCCGGCCGCGGTGCGGCAGCCTTGGACGGGGGCGTCTGCGGCCGCTGTCGCAGCCAGTCGGAGTAGCCGCCCACGTACTCCTTCACGGCAGGCGCCGTGCCCCCGTCCGCCGTCTCGAACACGAGCGTGCTCGTCACCACGTTGTCGAGGAACGAGCGGTCGTGGCTCACCACGAGCACGGTGCCGCTGAAGTCCACGAGCCGCTCCTCGAGCATCTCGAGGGTCTCCGCGTCGAGGTCGTTGGTGGGCTCGTCGAGCACGATCAGGTTGGCGGGCTTGGCGAAGAGCCGGGCCAGCAGCACGCGATTCCGTTCGCCGCCCGACAGGAACTTCACCAGCGTGCGGGTGCGGTCGGGGGTGAAGAGGAAGTCCTGCAGGTAGCCGATGACGTGCCGCGGCTGGCCGCCGATCTGCACGGTCTCGTAGCCGTCGGCCACGTTGTCGGCCACGGTCTTCTCGTCGTCGAGCTGCTCGCGGAGCTGGTCGAAGAAGGCGATCCGCAGGTTGGTGCCGAGCCGGACGGCGCCCGTCGAGGGGGCGAGCTGGCCGAGCAGCACGCGCAGGAGCGTGGTCTTGCCCGAGCCGTTCGGGCCGATGATGCCGATGCGGTCGCCCCGCATCACGGTGGTCGAGAGGTCGCGGATGATCGGCCGCGTGCCGCGGAGAAACGACACCCCCTCGAGCGCCGCCACGAGGCTGCCGCTGCGATCGGCCTCCTGGATCTCCAGCTTGACGCGGCCCATGGCCTCACGTCGCTGGCTGCGCTCGCGCCGCAGCGCCTCGAGGGCCCGCACCCGCCCCTCGTTGCGGGTGCGGCGCGCCTTGATGCCGGTGCGGATCCACACCTCCTCCTGCGCGAGCTTCTTGTCGAACAGCGCCTGCTGCTTCTCCTCCGCGGCGAGCGATTCTTCCTTGCGCACGAGAAACGTGTCGTAGTCGCATGACCAGTCGAAGATCCGCCCGCGGTCGATCTCGAGGATCCGGCCGGCCATGCGGCGGAGAAACGTGCGATCGTGGGTGACGAACATGAGCGTGCCCCGCCAGCGACCGAGAAAGTCCTCGAGCCACTCGACCGCCTCGATGTCGAGGTGGTTCGTGGGCTCGTCGAGGAGCAGCAGGTCGGGCTGGCCGACGACCCCCTGCGCGAGCAGCACGCGGCGCTTCATGCCCGCCGACAGGCTCGCGAAGGCCGCGGCGCCGTCGAGCGCCATCCGCGAGAGCATCTGCGCGACGGCCTGCTCCCGCTGCCAGGCGGTCTCGTCGGCCGCCGCCGGCAGGCCGGCGGCGACGACGTCGTGCACCGATCCCGCGACGTTCTGCGGCACGTCCTGCCTGAGCAGGGCCACGGTGGCCCCCGGCGCGAAGTCTACCGCCCCCGCATCGGGCTGGATGGCGCCGGCGAGCAGCCGCATGAGCGAGGTCTTGCCGGCGCCGTTGCGGCCGAGCAGGCCGATCCGCTGACCGGCCTCGACGTGGCAGGTCACGTCGTCGAGCAGCGGCGGGCCGCGAAAGCGGAGCGACAGGTTGCGGAGGGTGACGAGCGGCATGGGTCGGTTCGGCGGTCGGCCGGCGCGGCCTGGCCGGAAGGATGCGTGGCGATGTGGGTCGCCCGACGTTTTCAGATGTCTTCCTTGGGCACCCGCGGCGCGGCCACGCGCTCGTCGAGCGCCCGCACCCGCTCCCGCCAGCCCTCCGGCACGGCGTCGTAGTCGGCCTTGGCGTCGAGCGGCCCGGCGTGGATCTCGCGTCCGTCGGCGGCCCGAATCGCCACCTTCTTCCTTCCCGCCCGGGCCTCGATCTCGATCGTGCCGTCGCGGTCACGGGCCACGGCGGAATGCTCGGCGACGCCGTTGATCACCGACGACCGCACCTGCACGCTGCTGCCGCCCCCCGCCTGCGCGAACTCCAGGGCCCTTGCGATCGCCCCCTCGGCCTGGGCCCGCGCGTCGCCGCCGAGTCCACCCGGCAGCCCGGGAACGAGCCCGGGAAGCACGGGGGCACGCATCCGGCCCGCAGCCGCGTCGCCACCGGCCGCCTTGTCCCGCGCCCCGAGCACGACCGCCACCGTCTGCCTCTTTCCCCGCCGCAGGATCTCGAGCGTCACCCGCCGGCCGGCACCGGCCGCCTCCACCATCTCCGTGAACTCGAGCGGGCTGGCCACCTGGCGGCCGTCGAACTCGAACAGGATGTCGTGCAGCCGCAGCCCCGCCTTCTCGGCGGGGCTGCCCGGCGTGACGCTCGTGATCACGAGCGCCACCCAGTCGGGCAGCTCGGCATGCGCGCGAAGATCCTCCGACACGGGGCCCGTCGTGATGCCGAGGAACGCCGTCTTGCCGGCCGCCGCGGCCTCGGGCTTCGGCTCCGCCGGGGGATCCATCTGCCTGGCCCGCGGCCGTGCCGCGGCGGGCGGATTGACGTCGCCCGGCCCGGGCGGCTCCCCGGCCGCATCCCGCGTCGCGAGCCACACCGCGCAGACGCAGCCGGCCGCCACGAGCCATGGCGGCGCCGCGGTCCTGGGGAACGACACGACCGGAATCCTCGTGGCAACCGATGTCGGCATGCGTCGCATGATGGCCGCCTCCGCTGAATGACAGGGTGAACCCAGCCCGCCGATGATACCCCCGCTGCGCACAAGCGTCATGCGGCATGCCGCCGCGACGAAGCCTTCCCGCTCGGCGCAGGCCGTGTCCTGGCTGGCCTCGCACAGCGCCGCCGCGAACGAGCGCTCCCGCGATAGAGTCCATCGGAGTCCCGTGCCGCGGGGCGTCGTACCCGCCGCCACGTCCCCGGGGGGAGCCCTGGAAGATGCAAACTCCGTCGTGCGGGCCAAAGCATCATGACACCTCCCCGCCGCATCCTCGTCCGTGCCACCAACTGGGTGGGCGACGTCGTCATGGTGATGCCGCCGGTGGAGCACATCCGCCACGCGTCTCCCGCGGCCCATCTGGCCGTGCTCGCCCGTCCCTGGGTGGCGGGGCTCTACCGGCCGCCGCTCGTCGACGAAATCATCATCGACACCGCCGCGGCGGACTGGAAGGATCTGCGCAGCCGCTGGCGGGCACGAAAACCTCCGGTTTTCACGGGAGCTGCGCTCCCGCGATCGCATCCATGCGACCGAGCAGGCTGTGTATCCGCAGCCTGCTCACTGGCCGTGGAAAAAGTCCTCCGGGACTTTTTCCAGGCCCGAAAACCTCCGGTTTTCACGGGAGCTGCGCTCCCGCGATCGCATCCATGCGACCGAGCAGGCTGTGTATCCACAGCCTGCTATCTTGAGTTGCTCCGGCGCGTGGGCCTGCTTGACGCCGGGCGGTCGCTCCCCGCGGCCTTGCTGCGGACCTGGCGGCCCTGCAGGCGATGCACTGAAAGCAGGCGCACGAGAGGCCCACGTCCGGGATGCTCGTGGCCGGCCCGGGCGTGGACCGCGTGCAGCGGCTGGCGGTCAGTCCGGCGGGGGCAGCGCGTAGAACGCGCATTCGGCCAAGAAAAACTCCGCCATGTTGAGCCGCGCATAGTCGTAGTGCCGGATGGCACGCTCGATCGCGGCGCGGCCGGTGCCGTCCCCGAGCAGGGCCACGATGGCCGCTCCGGCCAGCGGATTTCGCACGAACCGGCACTCGTAGTATTTCCGTTCGCCGCGCTTCGCGGCATCGCCCGTCTCGGAGAGCTTCTGCGCGTCTTCCTGTGTGGCCTGCGGATACCAGGTCGTGTAGACGGCCCGCCAGTCGGCGTTGCCGAAGACCTTGCGGTCGTCGTTGTCGAACGACGCGTGCGCCGCGACGGCGGGGAGGGCGGCGGCGGCGTTGGCACGCAGCCCCGCGCGGAACCGCGTCCGCCGCGACTCGTCGGTCTCCATGGCGGCGAGCCGCGCCAGCGAGCCCTGCGAGCCCACGTAGATCCAGAGCTGGAAGGTGTCGATGTGCCGGATCGCGTCGCGGTCGAGGGCATAGCCCTCTTCGCAGATCGCCAGCCGTGTTTTGTCGGATCCGGCGGGACGCTCGGCGACCGCCCGCTCGTAGCGGTCGAGCCAGACGTCGTCCCCCGTCATGTCATGGACCGCCCGGAGCAGGTAGAGGTAGCGGACGGCGTCGCGGAAGAGGTGCCCCTGGAAGCCGCCCCGGAATTGGCCCTTGAACGCGCCGTCGCAGGGCACCTGCCAGCGCGTGGATTCGAACACCTCGGCGACGTCTTTCACCTGCGCCACGATCCGCGTCCGCTCCTCGGGCGTCGGAATGCCGCTCCGGCAATACGCGTGCAGTCCGTAAAACCACGGATGCGCCTGATCGTCGGAGCTGAGGGGATAGTGGCAGACACCGTCGCTGCCCATACCGCGGGCGATGAAGCCGGGCACGTCGGAGACGGAGGCGCACCGCACCAGCCCCTGCGCCAGCCGCCGGGCCCGGGCATCGTCGGCCGCGTCGCCGCTGCGGCGGGCCCGCTCGCAGGCGGCGGGGAGATAGAGCCCCGTGAACATCGGCCCGTTCTCGATCGGGCTCCACCAGCCGATGGCATTCGGCCGGCCGAGCCGGCAATCCTCGGGCGTGGGCAGATCGCCGACGTAGTCGCGGATGACGCCATGCACGTCGACGAACCTGCCCCACAGCTCGGCATGCGCCCGCTCGACGGCCTCCGACAGCGACGGCTCCGCGGCCGCACGCGGGCCGCCCGGAAGGACGCCGACGAGCAGGACGATGAGGGCGCAGGGGACGAACGTGCGGGGGTGGGGCATGGTGGGCCCACGATAGCACGTCTACCGGCAGGCTCCCAACCGCCGGATGGACCGGCGCGGGGCGGACCGTCTCACGCACCGCGGCGGTCAGTGGCCGCTCCCCTTCGCCTCCGGCGGCCACACCGGCAGCAGCCTCGACGCACCGTAAAAAACCACCAGCGGCATCGCCAGGACGATGGCCGCCGCGACGAGCCCCTCGCGGCCCCACCAGGTCACCGGATACTCGACGAAGCCCCGGAAACTCTTCGAGAACAGCTGGCCGCCGACGACGACGTTCCACCGCATCGCCAGCACCTGCACGAGCGCGAGCACGGCCGCCACGGCGGTGCAGGAGTGCCGGAACGGCGCGTCGAACCAGCGCGTGAACGCGGGGATCGGCAGCAGCAGGAGCGGCACGACCGAACCGATCAGCACCTGGAGCGTGAAGTAGGAGAATCGCAGCTTCGTGACGAGCAGCTCGCGGATCACGTGCCACTCCTCCTCGCGCTCGTAGGCGACGTGGAGGAGGTCGATCGCCTCAAACGTCACCGCGAGCACGAGAAACCGCCAGAGCAGCTGCGCGAGGGCCTTCATGCAGGCGTCGTCGACCGCGAACCCGCTGCGCCGGCAGAGGAAGAGATAGAGCAGGACGAGCAAGGAGATCCCGGAGACGATCGCCGACGTGAGGAAGATCACCGGCATCAGCGACGTCGACCACCACGGATTCGCCTTGATCGCGCCGAAGAGGAAGCCGACGTAGCCGTGCAGGATGCAGGCGGCCGGGATGCCGACGAGCGAGAGCACGCCGACGAGCCACTGGTCGATCGCCGCGGCCCGCGGCGTGATGTCGAGGACGCCGAGCGCCAGGATCCTGTAGACCGTGCCGAGCCGGCCCGGCACGGTCCGCGCCCGTGCGACGATGCTGGGGCGGAAGATCAGCCACACGTCGACGAGGAGCACGAGCATGTAGAAGGAGTAGATGAACCCGAAACCCGCCATCGCCGACGTGGGGCTCGGCGTCGCCACCACGTTGAGGGCCCGCAGGGGCTGGTGGAGGTGGAGCAGGAGCGGCAGCGTGGCGCAGCCGCAGAAGCACAGCGACGTCACCACCGCCAGGCGGGCCACCGGCCGCAGCTCGTGCTTGTGGAACACGTGGTACAGCGCCGACACCACGAACGACCCCGCCACCATCCCGGTGATGTAGGGGTAGAGCACGATCATGATGCTCCACGCGGGATGGCTGTCGTTGGGGAAGACGAACGGCCGGTCGTGGAGGGCGTGGAACTCCATCAGGTCACCTCGTCGGTGAGTCCGACGTAGCGGGTGAGCGGGATCGTGCCCAGATGCTGCTTGAGCACGCCGGTGGGCAGCGTGGCCAGCCGCTTGGCGATCTCGCTCTCGGGATCGTCGAGGCGGCCGAAGACGCGGGCCCCGGTCGGGCAGGCCTCGACGCAGGCCGGCTGCTCGTCGCGCATGATCCGGTGGTAGCACCAGTTGCACTTGTCGGCCACGCCGGTGTCGTGGTTCATGAAGCGGATGCCGTAGGGGCAGGCCTGCACGCAGTAGCCGCAGCCGATGCAGCGGTCGGCGTCCACCAGTTCGATGCCTTCGGGGCTCTTGATCGACGCGTGCACCGGGCAGACCTGGTTGCAGGGGGCGTCGACGCACTGGTTGCAGAGCTTGGGCACGAAGTAGGCGCGGAGGATGTCGTCGGGATCGGGCTGCGGCTCACCCGAGTCCGCGTAGCCCGTCTCGGGCACCAGATCGACCTCGACGCGGCCGTCCTTGTAGTGGACGTACCGCTCGACCCACGTCCGCGACTGCCCCTCCGGCACGGCGTTCTCGACGCGGCAGGCCGTGAGGCATTTTCCCGCACCCGTGCACCGCGTCGTGTCGACGAGGAAGCCCCAGACGGGCTTGCCGCCGCCGGGGCCCGCGGCGAGGCCCGGCCCCGCGGCGGCCGGCGCCTCGGCCGGCGCCGCACCGGGCAGCAGCGTCAGCGACATCGCGCCGAGCGTCATCGTCGTGGCGTGACGGAGGAAATCCCGGCGGCCCGCGTCGGCGTCCCGGCTCTTGGCCGAGCAGCCGCCGCATGACGATCCGCCGCCGCATGACGAGCCCTCGGCGGCCGAGCCGCCACAGGAGGAGCCGCCACAGGAGGAGCCGCCGCCGACGATACCGAGCACGGGAAGCAGGGAGGACAACATCGATCGTCTCCTTTGGAAGCGTCGGTCACGGCGCCGTGTCGTGGCCGCCGTGGCACTCGAAGCAGGTCTCGCGCGACAGGGGCTCCGACGCCCCCTGCTCCTCGAGGTGGCCGGCGACCTCGATCTTCTTGAAGCCGGCCGGCATCCCCACCGCGGCCTCGTGGCAGGAGAGGCAGACCCGCCGGTCCTTGGTGACGTAGAGGTCGAGCTTCGTGAGGAAGTCGCCGTCCCACGGGACGGCCTTCGGGACGGCCGCCGCGGGGTCGCTCTTCGCGGCCAGCGCGAGCCTCACGTGCTCGGCGCCGTAGCCGTGGCAATGGGCGCACCGCACCGCCTCGTGCGCCTTGCCCGCCCGTTCGTGCTGCACGGTCTCGTGGCAGGCGTGGCAGGTGGCGTCGGCGGGAAACAGGCTCGGCCGGGCGGCGTCGTCGGCCAGCGCCGACGTGCGGTAGGGCCCCCGCTCGCCGAAATCGAGAGGCACGAGCAGCGACCGCACCGCGACACCCGCGAGCCCGGCCGCGGCGAGCACCCCGAGGAGCCTCCAGAGATGGTTCGTGTCGCGGAAGGATGTCATCGCGAACCCCTGCTCGGGGCAACGGCCGCCGGCTGCTGCGGCCCCGCGTCGGCGCACGACAATGCTATCCGCAGGGCCGTGGAGCCGCAAACCCGCGTGCCCACCGCGACAAGGCGCACGCGACGGCGGTTCGGTCCGTCGATGCGGGTGACGCTCGTCCACGCGCCGCTCCAGTCCCGATCGTCATGGCCGCGGCGGCCGGTCAGTCGCCCCCCATGACCTTCCGGAGCCGCGCCGCGGCGGCCTCGGTGTGGCGGCCCTTCTCGAGCGCGAGAATCCTGCCGTCGCGGGCCACGACGAGCACGTGGATCTCGAGCATCGAATCGATGCCACACGACGCCAGGAACTTCTTCCGGTCGGTGTAGGCGGTCCAGACGTGGCCGCGGACCTCCCGGTCGGGGATGCCGCGCTGCATCCCGGTGTCGATGATCCAGCGCATCACCACGCCCGGCTCGTCGATCACCGGCATCTCGATCCAGGGCAGCGTGTTCGCCGGTTGCGTGAGGCCCATGCCGGCGGTCCACGTGTCGATCGCCGCCTGCTGCTCCTGCTCGTAGCCGAGGATCACGAGCGTGCGGTCGGCCGGGAAGTCGGCCGGGGCCTTCCAGGGCTTCCCGTTGAGATCCTTGCCGGTCACGACGGGCAGGCGCGGGTCGCCTGCCGCCCTGGCCTCCCGCAGGCCCGACCAGCCCACGCCGCCGAGGGCGATCAGCGCGACGAGCGACGCTTGCAGGCGCGGTGTCATGCGACGGGGCTCCGTGATGAAGGGACCGCGACTCCCGAGGGGACGAGCGTCCCGTGAAGAAAGTCCTCCGGACGTTTTTTCACGGATGAACCCCCCCCGGTTTTCGCGGGCAAGCAGGCTGTTCGTCCACAGACTGCTAGCAGGCTGTGGATAAACAGCCTGCTGGATCGCATGGATGCGATCCCGGGAGCGCAGCTCCCGTGAAAACCGGAGGTTTTCATTCCTGGAAAAAGTCCCGGAGGACTTTTTCCACGGCCAGCTAGGCGGGAAAACAGCGGCCGAAATCCTTCAGTCGTGACAGTCCGCCGCTGACGCGGACTTTTCCCCGCAGGATCGCCCACACGATCGACCGCTCCTTGCGGAGAAAGCCCAGCCACGTGGCCGCGTCGGCCCGGATCGTGCAGTCGGCCTTGCCGACGAGTCCGGGCTGCACGTCGAGCGTCTGCCCGCGGATCGTCACCGTCGCCTCCGCCGTCTCGGCGCCGGTGAAGACGAGGTGGTAGACCGCGTCGATGCCCTTCGCCTTCCCGGACTGGAACACGATCTTCATGCCGTCGAGGAAGCCGTGGATCGTCGACGGGCGGAGGCCCGTGACCCGCTTGGGCGTCTTGTGGGGAAACGCCCGGCTCACGTGCGCCTCGGCGTCGGAGTCGGCCACGACGTAGATGATCTCCTCCTTCTGCTGCAGCGGCTTGACGAACTCGGCCACGAAGCCGCCGCGATCGTCGAGGAACGGCGCGATCACGTCTTCGCCGGCCGGGCAGACCGCCAGGCAGTAGGCGGCCTTGTAGTTCGCCCCGAAGCTGAGGCTCTGCCACATCGACACCGACTCCTGGTCGCTGACGCGGCGGCGATAGTCTTTGGCGTCGCGGCTGTCGGCGACCATCTCCACCCAGTCGGTGAAGCCGTTCATGAACTCGCGGTAGTTGTGCGTGAGGCACGAGGCGGCGTCGAACCGGCCGTCGGCCTTGATCGCCCCCACGGGGCACGCGGCCACGCAGAGCTTGCAGCTCACGCAGGGGTCGTACGCGACCGGCCTCGATTCCTCGTCTACGTCGGCCGCGAGGAGCACGGTGCCCAGGAGGATGAACGAGCCGAAGCGGGGATGGATCACGTTGCGGTGGATGCCCATCTGCCCGAGGCCCGCGGCGACGGCCACCGGCTTGTGCGAGACCACCCAGATCTTGCCGGGAAACCGCGTCGCCTCCATGGGAAACCCCATCGGGGCGTTCATCGCCCGGATGCCGTCGTCCTCCAGCACGCGGACGATCTCGCGGGCGGCGTCGTTGACGTGGTCGCCCGTGTGGTGGAACTCCAGGTTCGCGATCGACCGGGCGGGATTCCGCACCGGCTCCCGGTTCATCCGGCAGACGATGCTGACGAGCGTTTTCGTGGCCGGAAAGGTCGCGAGGATGCCGGCCCGATCCGCGTCGATCTCGTCCCTGTCGATGGCGACGAAGCCGACGTCATCCGCCCCGGCGGCGAGGCAGACTTCCCGCAGCCAGCGGGCGGACACGCGGCCGGGAACGTCTCGCGGCGGCCGGGCCCGCACCGCGACGACGGTGGGATGACGATCGAGAGCGGCCATCGTGCAGCCCCTGGAGCGTGTGCATGGAGTCGTCGGCGGTCGTCCGTGCGACCGCCCTTCTTCGCTTGCATTATGCAAGTGTCGCTGCTACCGTCAAGCGGGGCGGACGTGGCGCCGCCGAGTCCACCGAGGACCCGACCATGGCACGACACGAGCGACGGTCGATCTGCCCGGTGGCGTGCGCGCTCGACCTCTTCGGCGACAAGTGGACGCTCCTGCTGATCCGCGACATGGCGTGCGGCAAGGCGCTGTTCAAGGAGTTTTCGGCCTCGCCGGAGCGGATCGCCACGAACGTCCTCGCCGCCCGGTTGGATCGACTCGTCGCCAGCGGGCTGGCGGAAACCTTCGCGCCGGCCCATGGCCGCGGCCGTGGCGGCTATCGCCTCACCGCCAAAGGGCGATCGCTGCTGCCGGTCCTCTCGACCATCGCCGACTGGGGCCTGCGGCACATCCGCGGCACTGAAGCCCGCCTGCGGCCGCCGACGCCCTGATGCCCGGCCGGCTCCCGCCGTGCGTCGGCTCCGACGGGGCCGACACTGACCGGCGGCGCCGGAATGGCTATCGTGTGCCCGGCACACGTCCCGTTAACGGCCTCCCTGCCATGCCAGCGCCCGCCAGGCTCGTCACCGGAACCTCGTCCGGCATCGGTCGCGCCGCCGGGCCCGCCTGTTCTCAGGCGACGATCCGCCGGTCATGATGCCGGCCGCCGGGGCATGGCATCGCCCCGCGCGGATCGCCCGATTCCACCTCCCTCCGGAGCAACACCCGTGCCCGCCCCCGACAGGCCGACGCTCACGACCGACGCCGGCGCGCCCGTGGTCGACAACCAGCGGTCGCAGACGGCCGGCCCGTCCGGCCCGACGCTGCTGCAGGATCACCACCTCCTCGAGAAGCTCGCCCGGTTCGACCGCGAGCGGATCCCCGAGCGGGTCGTGCACGCCCGCGGCTCCGGCGCCCGCGGCTTCTTCGAGGTCACGGCCGACGTGTCGCGGTGGACGAAGGCGGCCTTCCTGCAGCCGGTCGGGAGGCGCACGGAGGTGTTCGTGCGGTTTTCCACCGTGAAGCTGGAGGCCGGTTCCGCCGACTGCGTCCGCGACCCGCGCGGCTTCGCCGTCAAGTTCTACACGGAGGAGGGCAACTACGATCTCGTCGGCAACAACACGCCGATCTTCTTCATCCGCGACGCGATCAAGTTTCCCGACTTCATCCACTCGCAGAAGCGCGACCCGCGCACGCACCTGACGTCGGCGGACGCCGCCTGGGACTTCTTCGCGCACGCGCCCGAGGCCACCCACCAGTTCGTCTGGCTCTTCGGCGACCGGGGCATCCCGCGGTCGTATCGCCACATGGACGGCTTCGGGTCGCACACCTTCCAGTGGCTGAACGCCGCCGGCGACGCCTTCTGGGTGAAATACCACTTCAAGACGAATCAGGGCATCGAGTGCCTCGCGCCGGACGAGGCCGCCCGACTCGCCGGCGAAGAGCCCGACCACCACCACCGCGACCTCTTCGCGGCGATCGACCGCGGCGACCATCCGTCGTGGACGCTGAAGATCCAGATCATGCCGGCGGCCGACGCCGCCCGGTGCCGCATCGACCCCTTCGACGTGACCAAGGTCTGGCCCTATGCCGACCATCCGCTCGTGGAGGTCGGCAGGCTCGTGCTCGACCGCAACCCGGAAAATTACTTCGCCGAGGTCGAGCAGGCGGCGTTCAACCCGGCGCACTTCGTGCCCGGCATCGGACCGTCACCCGATCGGCTGCTGCAGGGGCGGCTGTTCGCCTACGGCGACGCGCAGCGCTACCGCCTCGGCGTGAACCACACGCTCCTGCCGGTCAACTGCCCGCATGCGACGCGGGCCCGCACCTACGGCCGCGACGGCGCGATGCGATTCGACGCCAACGGCGGTGCGGCGCCGAATTACGAGCCCAACAGCCGCGGCGGCCCGGTGCAGGCAGGCCGGCCCGATGAGGCGGCGATTCCCGTCGCGGGCGCGGCGGGGGAGCCGCCTCCCGCGGGCCGGCGCGACGACGACTTCGCCCAGGCCGGGGCGCTCTACCGGCTCCTGACCGAGGCGGAGCGGCGACGGCTCGAGACCGCGCTGGCCGCCAGCCTCGCCGAGGTCACGAGGCCCGACGTCGTGGATCGTTGCGTCGGCCACTTTCGCGCGGCGGACGGGCAGTTGGGCGACCGGCTCGAAGCCGCCCTGCGGGCGCGGCGCTGAGCGGGCGACCGGGCAACGCGGGAGGGCTGCGAAGCTCGGGCGACGGGCGCATTCCGGCCTTGACCGGCGTGCGCCGTTTCGCGACCGTGCCCGCGTTGCTGGCGCCATCACTGCGGCCCCCGTGCAGCCGCGGGGCTCTCACCGGACCGTCGACGATGCCGAACCCTCTCCGCGTCATGGCGATCGGCTGGGCGATGGTGGCCGCGGTCATGGTCGGCGCCGCCGAGCCGGAGGACGCCGCCCGCGAGTCTCCCTATCCGTGGACGCGGTTCCTGGCCGAGGCCTTTCCCGAGGGGCTCGACCCGACGCGATCCCGCGACGCGCACACGATCCGCGAGCCCGGGCCCGACACGGCCAACTACCCCAACAGTCCCGAGACCCTGCCCCGCGGCGCCATCTACGTGGAGACGAGCCCCGTCTTCTACACCGGGGCGATCACGTCCATCCAGCCGCAGTCCTACAACTTCGAATACCTGCTCCGCATGGGGCTCAGCGACCGCGTGGAGTTCCGTTTCTTCTCGAGCGGCTTCTCGTGGCAGGCGGCCGGCCTCGGCCAGGGAGCGACGACGGGCATGTCGCCCGTGACGTTCGACACCAAGATCCACTTCTGGGAGGAAAACCGCGACCTCTTCCTGCCGGCGGTCGGGTTCGAGGCGTTCATCCAGACGCCGTGGGGCTCCCCCGCCTTCAACGCCGGAACGCAGCCCGGGATGATGATGCTCTTTCGCAACACGCTGTTCTGGGGCCTGACGGCCGAATACAACGTGGGGCTCGCGGCCGACTCCACGCAGTCCGGCTACGTGCCGATCGACGTCGCCCAGTGGGCGATCACCAAGGAGATCAACGAGGATTTCCAGGTGTTCGTGCACGGGTTCCAAAACGAATCGGCGCTGCCCCGGCTCTCGGCGCAGACCGTCGTGGGGGGCGGCTTCGTCTGGTTCCCGAGCGACCGGCTCTCGATGTTCGGCAACTGGGGGGCCGGCACCGACAAGAGCGGCCCCGCGACCACGTTCCAGCTCGGCTTCGCCGGATCCTACTGACGACGGGCGGGGTCGCTCCCACGCTTGTCCGCGGCGGCCGACGGCGGTGGCGTCGGAGGCGGCTGGCAGGCTGTGGATCAACAGCCTGCTCGGTCGCAGGGATGCGACCGCGGCAGCGTAGCTGCTGTGAAAACCGGAGGTTTTCATACCTGGCAAAAGTCCCGGAGGACTTTTTCCACGGCCAACTGGGACCGTGCCGTCGGCGGGCAGCCACGTTAAAAAAAGGCGGGCCGCGTGATCCCCCGCGGCCCGCCCGAATCGACCGATGTACCGGCTGTGATCCGAGGTCGCGATCAGAGGTCGATCGTCGACGGGCTCGGCTCCTGCGGCGCGGACGCCGCGTCCAGCGCGGCGAGCACCGCACGGTAGCGGCCGGTGTGCACACTCATGTCTTCGGCGACGTGGGGATTCGACCCGAGCGCGGGCACGATGCCGCACGCGGCCTGCCAGGCCTGGAAGCCCTCTTCGTACGCCGCCTTCGCCTGCTCGAGCTGGTCCTGATTGGCCACGAAGTCGGCCAGCCACAGGGCGGCACGGGCCTGGAGGCCGGGCTCGCTGGCCCCCGCCTGGCAGACCGCCTTCCAGTAGTCGTAGCCGACGAGGTCCCGGTACTTGCCGATGATCCGCGCGTTGGCGGCGGCCTCCTCGTGCATGGCCGCGAGGTTCGTCGCCATCTCGCGGACGTCCTCGGGGGCGTTGGCCGCCACCGTGAACCAGGTCACCTGCGGCGTGGTCGCCTCCCGCAGCGTGTCGGCCTCGACCGCGACGATCCGCTGGGCCTCGAGGGCGGCGAACTGGCCGGGCATGAGCTGCTCGAGCAACCCGGCGATCTCCGCCGTCCGCCCCTCCTCGGCCTCCTTGAGGAAGAGCCGCACGTGCCGGCCCTGGCCGCAGTCGATCGGCAGCCAGCCCAGGCGCAGCAGCTCGTCTCCCGCCTCCTTCCAGGCGGCACGGGTGGCCTCGTCGAAGCGGCCCCGCTCCTCGAGCTTCTGCGCCCGCTTGATCGCGGCGACCATCATCCGGCTCGCGGGCACCACCGCCACGGGCTTCTCCGGCGGAACGGCCTTGAAGGGATTCCGCAGCTGCTCCATCGATCGTGCCACCGCGACGGGCACCGACGGCTTCGGCAGCCAGGTGAACAAATAGACGAACCCGACCGCGGCAATCGCGCCGCAGAGGACCCACTCTTCCACCAACAGCAGCCGGCTGGGGTGCCAGGCGGACCGACGGCACGCGTCCTGCGAATCCCGTGAGTCCTGCGAGGGGAGAGAACCTTGCATGATGCACTTCCTTTTCTCGAGCGGAGGGAACCAGCCTGGACATGGATGCGCCCGGCGGCCGGCGGCCCGGAGAGGACTGGCGCGACGTGATCCACGGCGAACGGTCGGGACTGCCGGGGCGACCGGATCTCGATCCGGCCCGCGAGCGGGCGGCCCGGCCCGCGAGGGCCGGCATCACACACGCGACTGCGCCATGAACACACGGTTCACGACACCGACGACCCGTCATCGACCTCGCCGAGGGTTGCCACGCGAGACTTCTTCGCACCACGAGACGACGTGCGAACACGACGCTGGCGGCCGGTGGACAGCAGGTTCCGACGAAGACGGCGATGCTGTCCGGGGCTCGTCAACGGTCATGCTACGCGGCGGCCCCGCGGGAGGTTCGCGCGGGGCCGTGGCCCCGGGGCGGAAAGCCGACGATGTCCGAGAAACCCGGCGGGCTGGGGCCGGCCCCGCGGGTGGCAAATAACGGTTTGCCGGTTTCGCCGCGGTTTCACGGGCAGCATCTCCCGACACGGCCCCGGCGTTTGTATCGTGATGTCGCCCCCAGCGGGTCTCCTCCCGGCCTGCGGCAGGCGTCCGCCGGATGCGGCCGCTCGGTATTGGCGTTCCCCGTCCTCGGCCGGTCTCTCGAAAGGATTCCTACGATGGTGCGCATGGCGATCTCGTGTGCGGCGTTGGTGACGAGCCTCGCGTGGAGCGGCTCGGCGTGGGCCCAGGCGGCCGTCGAGCCCGCCGCCCACGCGGCGCCCCACCTCAAGGGCACCTATGACACCGGGTCGATCGCCTGGATGCTCGTCAGCGCCGCGCTCGTGTTCTTCATGATGCCGGGGCTCGCGCTCTTCTACGGCGGCATGGTGCGCGCGAAGAACGTCCTCAACATGTTCCTGCTCGTGATGGTGTGCGTGCCGATCGTGGCGATCGAGTGGGTGGCCTACGGCTACAACATGGCCTTCGCCGTGCCCTCCGCGATCGCGATCGACGCCGGCAAGGGCCCCGACGGCAACGATCTCCCCAAGCACAGCCTCCTCGGCTGGGATCCCGGCCTCGTGTTCATGAAGTCGTTCGCCGAGCTCAACGTCGACGGCACCAACGCCTACGAGCGGATCGTGACCAGCGGCGACACGGTGGAGGCCGCCCCGAACGGCGTGCCGGAGCTCCTGTTCGCGATCTACCAGATGATGTTCGCCATCATCACCCCGGCCCTCATCGTCGGCGCCGTGGCCGAGCGGGTGAAGTTCGGGGCGTGGTGTCTGTTCACCGTGCTCTGGGCGACGATCGTCTACAACCCCGTCTGCCACTGGGTGTGGAACGTCAACGGCTGGCTGTTCCAGAAGGGCGTGCTCGACTTCGCCGGCGGCACCGTCGTGCACGTGCTCGCGGGCGTGTCGGCCCTGGCGCTGCTCCTGATCCTGCCCAAGCGGCATGGCTACCCCAGCGCCCAGTTCGTGCCGCACAGCGTGGGCTGGACGCTCATCGGCGCCGCCATGCTGATGGTGGGCTGGTTCGGCTTCAACGCCGGCTCGGCGATCGCGGTCGGCAAGGACTTCCTGCCGGTGGCGGGCGGCGTGGCCGTGCTGGCCTTCGCGACCACCGCGATCGCGGGCAGCGCCGCCTCGGGCGCGTGGCTGTTCGCCGAGTGGCTGAAGGTGGGCAAGCCGACGTCGCTCGGCTTCGCCTCCGGCATGGTCGCCGGCCTCGTGGCCATCACGCCCTGCGCGGGTCACGTGAGCCCGCTCGGCGCGATGATCATCGGGATCCTCGGCGGCGTCGTCTGCTTCCTCGCCGTCCAGATGAAGCCGAAGATCGGCTATGACGACTCGCTCGACGTCGTCGGCGTCCACGGCGTGGGCGGCGCCCTCGGGGCGCTGCTCGTCGGCCTGTTCGCCATCCGTCCGGCCGTGGGGGGCGTGGGCCAGCTGCTGATCCAGCTGCAGGGCCTCCTCTGGAGCGGCGGCTATGCCTTCGTCTGCACGCTGCTGCTCGGGCTCGTCATCGACAAGACGATCGGCTTCACGGTCGACCGCCGGGCCGAGGACGAGGGACTCGACATCGCCGAGCACGGCGAGTCGGCCTATCACCTCACCTGAGCGGCGTGCGGCGGCGCTCCGCCCCACCAGGCGAGCAGCCGTCCCACGAGCCGCTCGAGGTCGTCCCAGAGCGAGTAGGCCACCGGCGTCACCAGGAGCGTGAGCAGCAGGGAGAGCACCTGGCCGCCGAGGATCACCTTCGCCATCCCGGCGCGGGAGGCGGCGCCCGGCCCCTCGCCGAGCGCCATCGGCACCATCGCCGCCACGAGCATCACGGTGGTCATCAGGATCGGCCGCAGGCGGACGGCGTTGGCGTCGAGGATCGCCTTGTCGCGGGGCTCGCCCCGGGCCCGCAGGACGTTGGTGTAGTCCACCTGCAGGATGCCGTTCTTCTTCACGATCCCGAAGAGCATGAACAGCCCGAACATCGCGTAGATGTCGAGGTTCGTCCGCAGCAGGATCAGCGAGAGGATCGCGAACGGCACCGTCAGCGGCAGGGCGAGCAGGATCGTGATCGGATGCACGAGGCTCTCGAACTGGGCCGCCAGGATCATGTACATGAAGAGAAACGCGAGCCCGAAGGCGATGAGGAAGTTGGCGTTGGTCTCCTTCAGGCTCTTGGCCTGGCCGATGAACTCCCAGCGGTAGTCGGTCGGCAGGTCGAGCGTGCCGACGAAGTCGCCGAGGGCCGCCACCCCCTCGCCGAGCGCCTTGCCCTCGAGGTTGGCCGACACGACCACCTGCCGCTGCCGCGCGAACCGCTCGATCGTGCTCGGCCCCTGGGCCTCCTCGAAGCGGGCCACGTTGCCGAGCTCCACCACCGGCACCCCGGGCTTGCTCGACGGCACCGTCAGCCGGGCGATCTCGTCGGGATCGCCGCGAAACTGCCGCTCCGCCCGGATCCAGACGTCGTACTGCTGGTCGGCCTCCTTGAAGGTGCTCACCGGGTCACCGCCGACGAGCACGTTGGTCGTGGCCGAGATCGCCTGGATCGACACCCCGAGCTCGCTGGCCCGCTCGCGGTTGGGCACGATCCGCACCTCCGGCTTGCGGAAGGAGAGGCTCGTGTCGACGTCCACGAAGTAGCCCTGCTCCTTCATCCAGGTCGTGATCCGCTCCGAATACTGCTGCAGCTTCTCCATGTCGGGGCCGCGCAGGTTGAGGTCCACCATCACCTGCCGGAACCCGGCCCCCGAGATCGCCGCCACGTCCTGCACCGCCGCCCGCAGGTCGGGGTAGTCGACGAGGATCCTCCGGGCTTCGGCCATCACGTCGAACTGGCTGAAGTCGCGGGCGCCGAGGTCGGAGAGCCGGCAGTAGATCGTGGCCTTCGTCACCTCACCCTGGCCGCGGACCGTGCGGCCTGTCGTGTCGCCGATCGTCACGAACGTCTTCTCCACGCCGCGCAGCCGCCGCAGCCGCACCTCCACCTCGCCGAGCAGCTCGTCGGCCCGCTCCAGCGAGCAGCCCTCCGGCAGCGTCACAGCCACCTCGAACTCGCTCGTGTCGTCCCGGGGCACGAAATCCTTGCCCACGATCCGCATCAGCACCGGGGTGGAGGCGAGCACGGCGATCGTCACGGCCACCACCAGCCAGCGGTGGGCGAGCGAGAACCGCAGGCAGGCCATGTAGAAGCCCTCGACCGCCCGCCAGACCGGGCCCGCCTTGGTGCCGGCGTGGGCGTCGTCGGCCTTGAGGAAGAGCGAACAGAGCATGGGCGTCATCGTGAACGAGATGCCCATGCTCATCAGGATCGAGAAGGCGACGACGTAGCCGAAGCTCGAGAAGAACCGCCCCACCCGCCCCCCCATGAACACCACCGGGATGAAGATCACGAGCAGCGACATCGTGGTCGCCACCACCGCCAGAGCGATCTCCTGCGTGGCGGCCGCGGCGGCGGCGCGGGCCGTGAGGCCGTATTCCTCCATGTGCCGGAAGATGTTCTCGTGGACCACGACGGCGTCGTCGACCACGATGCCGATCGCGAGGATCAGCCCCAGCATCGTGATGTTGTTGAGCGTGAAGCCCATCGCGTCCATGAAGGCGAAGGTGGCGATCATCGACGTGGGGATCGAGAGCGTGGCGATGAGCGTCGTCCGCCAGTCGCGCATGAAGAGGAGGATCGTGAGGCTCACGAGCACGGCGGCGAGCAGCAGGTGCTTCTGCACCTCGTGGATCGAGTTCTCGATGAACCGCGACTGGTCGCGGATCACCTGCACGTCGATGTCGCCCGGGAGGATCGCGCGGATCTCGCCGAGCCGGTGCTTGACGTGCTCGACGACGGCCACGGTGTTCGTGCCCGACTGCTTCTGCACGATCAGGCTCACGGCCTGATCGCCGGGGGCGTCGACCGCGCCGCCGGCGCGGGTCCAGAGGCGGCTCAGGCCGCGGGGCTCCTCGAACGAGTCGGCCACCGTGCCGATGTCCCGGATCCGCACCGGCTGCCCGCCGCGGTTGGCCACGATGAGGTCGGCGAAGTCGGCCGGCTCGCGGACGCGGCCCATCGTCCGCAGCACCAGCTCCCGCGGGCCTTGGTCGATCCGTCCGCCCGGCTGCTCCTGATTCTCGCGGACGAGCGCCTCGCGGACGTCCGCGATCGTGAGCTGCTCGAACTTCTGCAGCCTGTCGGTGTCGATCGAGATCTGGATCGCCCGCTGCCGGCCGCCGACGAGAATCACGGCGCCGACGCCCGGGAGCGACTCGAGATCCTCCTTGATCCGCCGGCGGGCGATCTCGGTGATCTCGCGGGGATCGCGGCGGCCGGAGACGGCGAGCGTGAGCACCGGGGCGGCGTCGAGGGCGAACTTGTCGATGATCGGGGCGTCGGTGCCCTCGGGGAGCCGGCTGAGGATGGTCCGCACCTTGGCGTCCACCTCCTGGGCGGCCACCGCCCCGTCCTTCTCCAGCTCGAACTCGATCGTCAGCTGCGAGATGCCCTCCTTGGTGGTCGACCGCAGCTGCTCGATGCCGGAGACCGTGTTGACGATCTCCTCGATCGGCTTGGTGACGCCCGTCTCCATCTCCTCCACGCTCGCGCCGCGGAGGGTGGTGGTGACGGTCACGAGCGGCAGGTCGACGTTGGGGAAGAGCTCCACCCCCAGCCGCGGGTAGCTGGCCAGGCCGAGCACGATCGGCGCCGTGACGAGCATGGCGGTGAAGATCGGCCGGCGGATGCACAGATCCCAGATCGTCATCGGGCGTCACGCTCCGCCGCCGCCGACACCTGCACCGGCTCGCGCACCCGCACGGCCGTGCCGTCGGCGAGCTGCGAATGGCCGGTGAGCACCACGGGCGTGCCGGCCGCCACGCCCCCGACGACCTCCACCCAGCGCCGCGCCGGGCCGGCCCCCTGGGGCACGTCGAACCGCACGCCGAGTTCCACCGGCACGGCCGTCGCCCGGCCGTCGGCCACCGCGAAGAGCTTCGTCACGCCGGCGAACCGCACGATCGCCTCCTCCGGCACCGTGACGGCCTCGGCGTCGGTGCCGAGGAGGATCGACGCGGCGGCGAAGCCGCCCGACTTGAGGAGCCGCCCGTCGTTGTCCACCTGCACCTCCACCTCGAACGTCCGGCTGGCGGTGTCGATCGTGGGGTTCACGCGGGCCACGCGGCCGGCCACGGCCCGGCCGGGCAGGCTCTCCACCGCGACGTCGGCCGTCTGCCCCGGCTTCACCTGCGCCGCATACCGCTCCGGCACCGCGGCCCTGAGCTTGAGAACGTCCTCGACCACCAGCCGGAAGAGCTGCGTCGGGGGGGCGGCCCGCACGATCTCCCCCTCCGAGACGAGCCGGGCCGCGACCGTATAGGCCAGCGGCGTCACGGCCCCGCCCGGCGTGGCGGCCGGCGCGACCCGCACGGTCGTCTCGGGGGCGATCACGCGGGTGTCGCGGAGCCGTTTCCGGGCGGTCTCGAGCACCGCCTCGCGGTGCCGCACGGCGGCGAGCGTCTGCTCCGCCTCGAGGATCCGCTGCCTGACGTCGAGCCGCGCCGTGTCGAAGCCGACCTGCGCCTTCTCGAACTCGTCCTTCGTGATCGTCTTGGAGTCCATCAGCCCGCGATAGCGCTCGAGCACGCCGGCCGCGTTCTTCTCCACCACCCGCGCCCGCTCCACGCTCGGCAGCGCGAGCACGTCGAACGACGCGTCGGGCACCTTCGCCAGGCCGATTCTCGCCAGCTCGAGTTCGAGCGCCCGTGACGCCTCCCCTACCGCGAGCAGGAAGTCGGCGTCGTCGATCTCGAGCAGCGGCTCGCCCTGCGGCACCACGTCGCCCACGTCGTGGACGATCCGGCGGACGCGGCCGTCGACGAGGGGCCCGATGACGATCTCCTCGAAGCCGTGGAGGGTGCCCACCGTGCGCACGCGCCGCTCCACCG
>Ga0136644_10000971_pt1 | contig 22862 bp, 24 predicted proteins | sample C_130820_EF_Meta_FD_94780 | JGI IMG/M metagenome (GOLD analysis project Ga0136644, IMG submission 94780) | Freshwater microbial communities from Lake Croche, Canada to study carbon cycling - C_130820_EF_MetaG (v2) (version 2) | ecosystem: Environmental > Aquatic > Freshwater > Lake | place... | reverse complement strand
GGCCCGCGCGCGGATTCCCAGGATACCTGGGTTCTCAGTGCCGCCGCCGTGAAGGCGCGCGAATGGGACTGGGATGCTCTCAACTTCCCTTTTGGTCAGGGCGGCTGCGACAATGCGATCGCGCTCGAGTTGTTCCGGCGGAAGTTCCTCGTGACGAATCCGGCGCTCACACTTCGTACGATTCACTTGCACGAATCGAAGGTGCGGACATATGACCCGCACGATATTGTGGATAAGCCGGCCTATCTCTATATCGAGCCCACGGGGATTCATGATCTGCAGCCGGTCATAAATATTCCGAAGGAGAACTGGCACACGGTTCTAAAACCGGCGGCATTCGATCGTCGTATTCAGGGACCGAGCTCGGACGCCCGGCTCAAGACCTATGCCGTCATGACGTCACGGGTAACTGGGCTCGCCCTAGACGTGGCTGTTCCGAATCGATATGAGCCTGTAGAGATTCCCGTGTTTCGTTATACGAATGCCTTCATATCGAAGGAGGGTCTAGCCTTCACGAAGGACTCTATTCTTATAGGAAAGACGGCGGCGGCCAAGAAGGGCTGGTCTACAACGGCCATGAGTCTGCTCGCCGCCTCCTTACCGATCAAGGTCGGCCTCGCCGCGCCTTTGTCGAATGCTACGGCCGCCAGTCCAGAGCTATACGCGCTGAACTATCTCGGCAAGATTTTTATGATGCGTGAGCTTATGGCCAAAGGTGAGTTCTGGGCATCGAAGGTCGTTGAGCCGGTGCTCTCCCTTTTCAACTGGCCCGAGAATACGATGCCATTAATCAATCGCGAGCAGAATCGCCAGGCATACTGCTCCACCGCGCTCGTCTGGAATGAGCAGGACGCGGGCTCGGATCTTGTCAGCAAGGAAGAGGTGGCCGCTCTTCGTTCCAACCTTCGGATTCAGCGGCCGGCCGAGAAGCGGCTCGTGGTCGTCGGCGGAGACTGGATCACTCCGGAAATCGTGGACGCATTGGAGGCCGTGATGCCTGTTACTGTACTATGGTCGACCACGTCGGTTGAACTGATCGCGGATGCACTGGTGGGCGCGGCCGGCCTGGTAACGCATGGTCCTCTCGGATTGTGGGCCTGGCTGATGCCTGCTGGTGCCCTCTTATTTGAGATCCAGTGCGAGATGAATCCGGCCATTGATCTTCTGCACTTAGCGGGCGCGGCCGATCTCAATCATCAGCTCTATATTATTGCGCGCGGCAAGCCCACGGAGAAGCAGATTGGCCAGCTAGGCGCGGCGATTCTTAAGGTTCTGCCAAAGGAGACCTCTGGCGCCTTACCTATTATAAAAATGCCCTGTCGCACCGGCTTCTTTGGGCACGCCGGCGACTCTTTTCGGGAGCTCGCGGCCTTGTGGGCCGAACGTGGCTACGTGACGATTCAGCCGACGAGCTCGGGTCATGTCACGATTGTAGAGGGGCTCAAGGAAACACTTCTTTATGATCGCCCGAACTATGATTGGTTGGAAGCGGAGCCGACAGAAATGCCAATGCTCGTAGGAAATCCGGCGCCTGTCACGAAGTCCCAGCGTCCATGGATCTTTTGGCCGCGTCGCCCGAAGCTCGTAGAGGATCTGTCTGGCCTCGATCTGCCTCGAACAAAGAGCCTGGTTTTCTATGGCCGCTCCGAGAATGCTGTGCAACTCGGTCATAGGACAAAGGAGGACTGGGCCTCTGTATGTGATGAGTTCGTGCACGTGGAGGGCTCGAACCCGTATCCTTTTACGCAGGAGGAATACCTTCGGAAGCTGGCTCAAGCGAGTTGGGGTCTCTGTCTCGCGGGCTATGGCAAAAAGTGCCACCGCGAGATTGAGTGTATGGCCATGGGCTGTGTGCCTATCGTGGCGCCTGAGGTTGATATGGACAGTTATGCGGAGCCGCCTGTAGAGGGGGTGCACTACTTTCGGGCCGCCGATCCGCTGACGGCGGAGGCCCTTATTTCAGGGGCGTCGAATAAGGACTGGGCCGCCATGTCGGCGGCCTGTAAGGACTGGTGGCGTCGGAATGCGTCTGTAGATGGGTCGTGGGCTATCACGAAACGTCTATCTCTAAGCGCACACTAGTCCCGTCAGACCCGCCGGGACACCGTGTCCAGACATGCACGAATACTTGCACATATCGGGCTCGGGAGCCACTTCTCTACTGCCGAGAGGGCGATCTTTGACACAAGCGGCGCCAGCCGCCTTAGATGGCGGCGGGAACCCGTATGTAGCTGCAAGATTTGTTGCAAATGCCGCTCGGAGTTGCGCTGGGGGCACCAGATTTTCTAGAGCTCCGGCCCATGTACCGGCAGACTGGATATTTGTGCGACCCTGAGTCTCCGCATCATTCTTTGCCTTGGTTAGACCCTCGTGATAGGGTTTGGCGAGCGGGTCCGCCGGCTGCTCGTTGCTATAGGCTGTGGCCGCAGAAATCAGGCTGTCCGCCTCTGACGGATTATAGAAGGGTGTCGCCATCTGGAATCCCTCCTTAACCGACTTGATTAGCGTGAGAATAAGGGCAAATACAGCCGCGTGCACGAGAATCGCCGTCACAGATGTCTTATGAGAAATGAAGATCTTACCAACAGGGGGCAGAGTTACAAGAAGCCCGGGACTCAGCAAAATAAATAGCGCAACAGCAATCCACATCTATTTATACTATAGAATGATCTGGATTCCTGCAGCTCCTTGGAGGCCGATTGGACAGTATAGAACGTTTCCTCTTCCTATCTTACCATACCCGAATCCGATAAAACGTGTCTCCCATTATCCAAAAAAATATACTGGCAACACAGAATGTGTAAGTGGTTTCGAGTCAAGCGTGCCAACCCCCTTAGTTCGGAGCAGCCCGTCCAGCCCGCCCAGCCAGTTGCAATAGAAGCACCCCCGCAGATTGTCATACCCATTTTAAAAGAGAGGCCGCTGCCGACAATACCGGAGAAGGTTCGCATGGTATAAAATTGCGCCAAACCACCCGGGTAATCGCCGGCATAAAATGAGCACCCAACTTCAGACGGTTCTTGTGACGTTTCCGCATTCCTCGGTTGAGGTGCAGGCCATGGAGGAGATTCCTGTGTGCCCTGTTCGGTGGGATAAGTATCCTGTGTCGATCACGTCGGTTCAGCACAAGACGATCTGGAATCCGGTTGGCGTGGTGGGTCATACTACGCCGAATGGGACGATTACGACCTGGAGCCCTTGTGGGACGGTCGAGCAGGTTCTGCCCGATGGGACGATGAAGTCGTGGCTGTCGAAGCCGACGCTGGCAGATGCTATTGCTTATCCGAAGGCCGTTCCCAAGGGGGCGTCGAAGAATGCGTTCTTCCAGTTTCACTCGGACGGCTCGGTGACGTCTCGGTCCTACGACACTACATGGTATTGGGGACCTAGTAAAAAGGGTGTTCCACTGGAGGGCGTGATCAATCGCGCTCACAAGTGTTACACTGGCTATTGGGTCTTTGATGGTGACAGCGACTGTTTCTGCACTCAGGATTGTCGCGAGACTGCCGATTGTCTGTGTGAGACTCGGCCACCGCCTGCCGACGATCCGATGATGCGCTACAGCTTTTGGACGACGCCGGAATAAGCCTCGCGACTACTCAGCATCTGAATCTCAGTCGCAAGCGACCTCGATATAGATGTCGCTACTCGGCATCTGAATCTCAGTCGCAAGCGACCTCGATATAGATGTCGCTACTCGGCATCTGAATCCGGGAACTGCACAATCGCGTCATTCTCCGCATCATGCCGCCCCAAATACTTGCATTTCATATCATAGACCTTATCGGTATTCGAATCGAGAAAGACCAGGCGACCCCCGATCTCCACCTTTTTTACCTCAATCCGTATAACCGTCTCCGGCTCTTCTGGCTCACCTTTGACCGTCGCCATCGGCTTCACAGGCTCTTCTGCGACCTTTGCCTTTGGCTTTGGCTTTAGCTTGTAGGGCTTTTTCGCAGCCGCTTTCTGTGTGCCTGTCACTGCCAAAGGCACCGGTTCAGGTGCAGCACCAATCGCTGCCGCGGCCGCTTTCGCCTTTGCCATATTGCTATCACTTACTGTAGAACCGCCAGAAATCTTTAGACGATACCAGGTGCCGTCATAGATGTGACTCCAGATAGGAATCGGCTCTGTAATCAGCCCATGAAGATATGATGGATGCGTGCCCTGTAGACTCTTACCGGTCATGAGAGCGACCTTGGCATCTGTGCGTTCCTTTTTCACAAGACAGTTTGCGCACAGACCGTCCGCGGCCCTATCGCACTGGATAGGAATATGGAAATATCCGCCTGCCTCGAAAGGAAGGCAAAAGGTGCCCTTCGTATCATTCACGAGACGTCCTAGACATCGCATGGTTGCTACTTGTTTGAACGGCCAAGTCCATAATCAATTTTACTTGTGTTTGCGGCTCTTCTTTGCCTTTGAACTCTTTCTCTTTGTGCGCCCGGCACCTCCTTTAGCGCGAGGAGAAGCGGCAGCAGCGGCAGCGGCGGCTGCTCTACTAGCCTCATATTCATCTATTTTCCGTTCAAACATTCTTGCAACGGTTTTTGAACGTTCTTGGAACGCCTGCGCCTCTCTATCAATGGCCGCCCTAGCTCTATCCTCTTCATTCTTAAATGCCTCATAAATCTCATATGCTGCGATGCGCGTGCCCTCCTTATGTAACACTTTCAATCCTTGAATACGATAACCACGGTTTTGAACCCTCTCTATATTCGCAAGTCGAACATTTTCTCTTAGGTGCATGCCAATCGTACGATCAGCATCTATTGCCGCAACATCATGTGCATATGCAGATTTAAGAAATTCTAACACTTCAGCTAATGACCGACCCGCATAGTCCCGTGATAGTATACGCATATACCGACCCTTTGTTTCATCGGCCACGCGACGAATCTCGGCTTCAGTCTCTCTTTGAACCCTATCTGATATTGCCTGTCCTGCCGACATTCTATCTATTTACGCATCAGAATAAATAGCCAGAGTTCGGGCTGAAGGATCCGTGGCATCGCACCATTTCGGCATCCACATATAGGGCACATTCACCGCCTGTTTGCCATACCCCCCCTCGTATATACTCCGATAATACTCCTTTTCACTGTATCCGAGTGCTGCCGCCTTTTCTTTAACGATTTCAAACCACGACTTCGAGCCCGAAACACCGTCGCTAAAGGCCTCCTTTCGCCTGTACAGAACATCGCTGGGCAACGTGACGCCATCGTCAAACGCCTTCCGCATAAGCCATTTCTCACAGTACTCGGGTCCAGGTCGGCGCCAAACCGTAGAGATCGATCTGGCTGCGGCGACAAACTCCTTATCCAGATACGGCGTACGGGGCTCCAGCCCATGCGATGAAATACAGCGATCGCTACGGAGAACGTCGAAGTAGTGAATATCCTGTAGGAGTCTGGTGACCTCCTCTTCATACGCGGCATCGGAGGGCGCCTTATAGAAATACAAATAGGACCCCCAGACCTCGTCGGCACCGTCCCCATTAAAGACGACCTTACAGTCAGTCTCCCGAATCGCCTTTCCTACGAGCCAGTTTCCTACAGAGGCCCGCACCGTAGTCGTATCATAGGACTCAATGGCGTAAATCACCTCTGGGATGGCATCGAAGAACTGCTCCGCGCTCAGGACGACCTCGGTGTGGTCTGAGCCGATCCAGCTCGCGACCTTTTTAGCGTACCGCAGATCCTCGGATCCGGGCATTCCTATACTGAAGGTCTTCAGGGGCGGCGCCCCGGCCGCGCGCAAACCCTTGGCCAAAAGGGACGCGATCAAGCTGCTATCGAGTCCGCCACTGAGCAGGGCGGCAATGGGCCGCTCCGTCATTAGGCGCTTCTTGACGGCTGCCTCCAATGCGACCCGCACAGATCTGCATGCGAACCCTATAGCATCTAGCACAAGGGGCTGCTTATAGATGGGTATCGTGTGGTAGGCGGAAATATCCTTGAGCTCGCCGGTGCTCAGGCAATAGCGATGATAGGATCCGGGATAGACGGGATTCCACAGGCCTTCAGGAAGTGCCTTCAGCTCGGAGGCATAGTAGTGCGTCTCAGGCGTAACGCAAGAATACAGTGGCCGAACGCCGTAGGGATCCCGGGCGACAATCACCTGATCCCGGATCTCATCTACAATGACAATGGCGAAGACGCCATCGAGGGCCCGGAACACGGCGCCGATAGGCATGTCGAGCTCGAGAAAACGATTGTACAGGCCGCCGAGAATCTCGCAATCGGATCCGGACTTCACCTCGAGCCCGTACTCGCCAGCGAGGGTGCGCCAGTTATAGATCTCTCCGTTGCAAATCCAGGAAATGCCGGCCTTCTGCATGGGCTGCATGCCCTCGTGGTTCAGGCCATTGATCGCGAGACGCGTAAATCCGAGAGTCACGCCGCTCATGTCGAGGGACTTCACTCCCTCTGGACCCCGGGCCTTGAGAGCCTCTAGGCCATAGAACAGGGGCCTGTTACTTGCAACGGTCCCTATGGAGGCCCAGATCCCACACATCTATACCGCATGTATAAAGCTTCTTAAAGTAGATGGACGCAAGTGACCGGATTCGTAAGCTACAGGCCAAGGCCGTTTTCACGTATTATAAGGACAATGTATTGGATCCGGCCACGTGCGATACGACGACCTGTTCTGCCAACCTTGGTACCAACTGTATCGTGACCTATCCAAACTTTCAAGAGAAGCTGCAGGTGGCCCAGGGCAAGGACGCATGCCTTGACTGCTCGGGTGGGTGCTAAACGTCAGCCAATCTAAACCCCTGGTCTTTTCATCTTATAGATGGAAAAGACCAAGGAATCCCGTGTCTCGGAGACAGTTACGATTCTAAAAAAGCTACTAGATGTGGGCATTCCTGCCACGGATGCCGGCTACAAGATCATTAAGACGCACATGTCGAAGTGGGTTCATGACGGAGAGGCGCTGTCAACTACCGTTCCGCTGATGCGCTATGGTCGGGATGCGATCCTCGTATTGCCGGCGATGCACGGAGAGGTGGCCAGCTGTCGTCTGAAGGCTGTGTGATGTTCCAATCCCGAAGAGCGCTCTCACGCCAGCCTAACACCATCCCTCCTCTCCCATCAGAATGGAGCGCTCCGGCCTCAACGCCGAAGGAGCTCTCTATGAGGCCGTGGCCAGGGGCAACAAAGATACCTATTTTTTCAAGGACAGCCTCGATGCCCTGAATCCCTTTGAGCAGCGGTTCACTCCGGTTCCGCCGGTGATTCATGAACTCCGCCGGATTCCACCTCTGAACGGGGCCGACTTCGGCCGCTCCTCCGAGTTCGAGCTCGAGGTGGCCGGCGATGTCTTCCAGAATCTCACGATCCTCATTGATCTGCCGACCTGGCTCCCTACCGGTATCGATCCAGCCACTGTGACGGACGCTTCCGGAAACACCTGCGGATACACGAACGGCGTCGGCTACTTTCTTTTCAGAAAGATCCAGCTCTATGTCGATAAGATCCTCTTATACGAATACAGCGGAGACGCCCTGTTTGCTTCCAGGGCCACGCGTGGAACCCTCAATCAGGCCTTTTTGGAAAACCAGCTGGCCGGGCTTCACCGCGGCAGCCCCCAAACAATCGCCTTAAATGCCGCCCCTGGCCGCCTTCGTCTTGAGCTGCCCTTTCAGGCCTTTCCGAGCATTGCTATGCGCAGCCAGAGTCTCAAGCTTCGTCTGGAACTCAGGAAGCCCGAAGAGATTGTGGAGTCCTCTTCGAAGCTCCCCTTTGTGCCGTGGGCTCAGCCTCTTTTATCCGACGGCGTTCCTTTCACGCCTCTGAGTCGTATCGCCCTGGATCAACCGACTCTGCAGCTCGAGTCGAGGCACATCTATACGGATGGAGAGACCCAGCTCGCTCTCCAGCGCGCGACGCTGGAACTCCCTTTTAGCCGTCTCTATGAGAACACTTTTACCTTCGCTGCCGCCGACTACGCCGCTTTCAAACGCTCGACCACGGCAATCGCCACCGCAACTCGTCGCCTAGACGCCGTCCATCCGGCCGGCCGTATTCTTTGGTTCTTCCGGTCCCAAAATGACCTGCGCGCCGGTCGCCGATATGCCTTTACAGACGCATCCGGCAACGAGTACTACAATAACCAGTCGCTCATTATTGCTGGCCGAGACCGTGAGACCGCCGCCGGCCCACTTCTTTGGAATCAAATCATGAACCACGCCAAGGAGTCCCGGGATCCGGGTCCAGGAATCGGGACAATGAACTGGGATCTCGGATGCGGCTACGCGCCCCAGCCCGAAGGCTCCGTCAACTTCGGAACGGCCGATCGCCCCACCTTATATACGGAACTTGCGTTAACCCAGCCGGACCTGATCACCGACCAACCCTCTACGGAACTGACGGCGATCATCGACTCCTGGGCTCTTTTCGTAACGGAAAAGGATCGGGGCACTTTCAAGTACGGGAACTAATCCTGGAACGCATGCAGTATGAAGCGTTCAATATAGATTCCCCGCGTCCGGTACACATGCTGTGACGGCATTCCACCCTCGTGGGGTGACAGGATCCAGTCCAACATCGCCTGATAAAACGCCTTTGGCTTATTTTGAATATGGCGTCTAGAAACCGACATGATCTTTCCACACGCCCATTCGAATGTAGGCAAATACGGTGTTGAAAAGAAGCGCTCATAGACTTCGCTAAAGGTCTCCGTATAGTCATATGCCTTCTCTTTTGCGGAAGGCAGCTCACTGCGAGGAATATATACAGGGCTGTCAAGCTCAACCTGTATGAACTCCTTCCACATCCGGTGGCACGGGCCCTGCTCCTTAATGATCTGATCCTTCCGATAGTTAAAAGATCCGTGTGTGAAAAAGGTTACGTCGGCTAGCGTATCATAACGGTCAATAATGTGTCTTAGAATGGTGTCCGCCAGGTGGCCGACATTTTCCAAAGGAATGGCCTCGTAATCAGTCGGCTCGCCCTTATTATAGACCGTGCGAAACTCCTTATAGTTGTCGCTCCAGCTGATATCTTCGTCATAGCGAGCAATCACCATCTCAAAGTTCGCCTTTGTCTTTCCAACCAAACACTCCTGAAAGGCGAATGGCGGAGTCTGTGATGTTAGCCGTTGAATCATATGCTTTAAGGGATCTCTACCCCTTAAAGCAGATGTCTCGGCCATCCGGTCCAATAACAACCCTCTTGGACCTTACGGATCGCGATCTCCAGGAAAATGATATCTTTCCACTTGAGTCTGAGCAAACCTGGTTTACTAGAGCCAAGGATCGCCGGCTCATCCCTTTCGCCCCAGTCATCCAGGAGATCCCCTTTCGAGGTCCGGCGGCCTTCGGGCAGCGCTTCACCTTTGATGTCGGATCCCTGATTGCCGGCGATCTCATCTTTGGAGCCGCTCTGCAAATCCGGCTAGGGCACTGGCTCGATCCCCAGACGCAGCTTCTCGTCGCCGCCGGCCTCAGCAGTGACGCCGATGGATCCGGATCCTGGGAATATGCGAACAGCCTCGGATCCGTGATTATTCAGGAGGCCGAGCTCGAAATCGACGGCCAGACGATCGAGACAATCGACGGCGACTTCATTAATGTGTTTAATCATCTATTTCCTGACTACAATGGCCAGTTCGGCATCGCCTATGATCATCTAGGGAAAATCAACATCCGGCGACTCCGAGCCTTGCCGGCCGCCCGTCTATTTCCCACAGAAGACGGGATTCTGCACTCTGTGCTCCCGTTTTTCTTCAGCCGTGTGAAGCTCCAGGATGCCCTGCCTCTGATTGCAATAAAAGAAGGCCTCGTCCGGATAAATGTGACTCTGAGACCTTTTGCCGACTGTGTGAGACAACTCCGGGGATTCCGTGATAGCTGCACGGCGACGCCGCTCGGCCAGACCTTTCCTTTTACCCGGGCCGGCCAGACTGATCCGAGATATGTCACAACGGGCGTGGCTCCTCCAGACTTCCAGAGTATCCAGCTAATCACCTACGGAGCCCTCGTCCAAGGCGCCATGAGACAGCGCATGCTTCGGGAACCCTTTGAGATGATTCATCGAGAAGTGCAGACCTTCACCTTCGACGAACCGCTGAAATATGCGGTGAGCCAGCGACAGGACGCGATTCGTATCCAGTTACCTCTGGAGGCGAATCATCCTTTGGAGGAGATCCTATGGTTCGTGAGACGCAAGGGTGTTCGGGATAACAACGATTGGACGAACTACAGCGCGTCCTTAGAAAAAGAGATTGATGAGACTCCATTGAAGCCGCTGCTCAAGTCCGCGGCTCTCCAAGTGAATGGTGTCACCGTCTGTGAGGCCGAGGAGCAGTATTTCCGACAGCTGATTGCCCAGACTCATAAGGGAGGCGCGGCGGCCTACAATGCCTTCATCTATGGCTATCCTTTTGCTAAGATACCAGGTGAGCACCAGCCCTCGGGCTCACTCAACGCTAGTCGTACGAGTTCGCTTCGTCTGACTCTGGAAGTACAACCACCACCTGGAAATCTTGACGGCTGGGAGGTGAAGGTGTTTTGCTTGGGTCTGAACTGGATGCGGTTTGAAAATGGCCTGGCGAACTCTCTGTTTGAGGATTAAGACTGCGTGTGTAAAGGGCCGCTCGAAACTTCTCCGTGATCGCCTTAATCGTTGCCAGTCGCTTTTCCTTATCCATGGAAGCCCGGCACCCAGGTGTTTCCAGATAGGCTAGCGACACCTTTAGAAAGCGAATCTTTTCATCGAGGGCCTTCAAACAGGGTGAGGGTATCTGGATTGTGAGACCTGGATTCGGCATGGTGCTAACCCTATAGGAGTGCATGGAAATCAATTTTATGCATAAAGCACATGCACGTTTATTTTATAAGTTTATACTGACAGCCACATGTAATGGTATGTCCAAATTGTTCGATTCACAGTTTTGAAGAGTTCGGAACTCTTCAAGACCGTAAACTCTTTTATACCTCACCGGCAAAATCGAAGGATTTTCGTGAATCAGATGAACGGCTGAGGGATTTCAAGATTCACCTCGATACCGCGAAAGGAGCCCCGTGGATATGGGTCTTTGATTGTGGAAAGATGGGCCCGGAGCACAAGCTCTCTATTAGTTTCGCCCAGGGGGTGGCAAAGATTCTGGCAACGGAGCACGAGGATCTTCTTCGTGATATATGGATTATTCGACCCAATCTATGGTTCAGCATACTTCTAAAGGGCCTCAAACTCTTTATTCGGAGCCCACTCTTTGATAAGGTTTGTCTCATAGAAGGAAGTCCTCTCGATATTTATGAATTTTTAAAGAGAGAGGGTGTTGATCCGAAGGCGCGGCAGTGGATACACAGCTCCCTATAGATTCTTGGATTCCCAGAAAACTCGGTCGAAACTGTTGGTTGAATATCCATATTGAAAGAGCATGCTCTCGGCAGGGATCTTCACTTTCAGATGATGTTCCGGGTCTGAGAGCCCACCCCAATGGATCGGATAGAAAAACTTCATAGGATAAACATGGACGTCGGGGAACCAATCCTTGAGTTCCTCATAGACGCGAGTCACAAGCAAGGGGCCAACCTGCTTCCACGCATCCTCTCCAGATTCTGATTTTGCATTTGCTACAACCCTTTCCAAGAGTGTTCTTATGAAGGCATGCTTTGGCAAAGATCCGATTAGGCCATTGGCTACGAGTCGCTTCTTAAATACCCCATCGATCTTACCGACCTTTATAGATCTAGCAGAAGACAACTCTTCCCATCCGAAGAAAACAGCGGCCCGATTGGCCTCCAAAAAGGCGTGGAACTTGGCCGGTTTCATAATGACGGTATCAGCGTCAATATAGACGCCGCCGAAGGTGTATAAGGCAAGAAGGCGAATAATATCGGCCTTGCCAGCGAGCTCCTTTTGCCCGGTGTATATGCCACGGACCCCGGGAATCTCATCTATGCCGAGGGCTTCGATCGACTTGTCCGACCAGATCATGTATTTGTATCCATAGGTGTGGCAGAAATCCTTGACCGTCTTGATCCAGGGTACCGGCCTCGGATTCGAACCGAGCCATATTTGATGTATGATCTTCGGTATAGCTTCCGACATTCTTACTTATTACTAACATAAAGAACCTCCTACCTCATCAAGAAGATGGTGGCGGCACTCCTCCGTGTCATACACGGAGGCCTGCAGGATTCGCGGCTGTTATGCCGTAAAGGTCAACCAAACGTCGCCTTTTTTGTAAAGGTCTTTATCCGGGCCGGCCGATTCACGACGCAGTTTGCGCGGATTGACTTCGATTCTGCCCCCAGCCTCGGAAACACGGCCACGGTCACTTTGCCCCGAAAGGGTCACTTGATCTCCCGGATTTATCTGGTCACGACGATGCCGGATATTGCGACGCCGCAGACGGCTGCGGCAGCAACGACAGCCTTCGCGGGCCCGACCTTTGGCTGGACAAACTCTCTCGGCCATGCCCTAATCAATACGGCCACCCTGACGATCGGTGGAGCCCGGGTAGAACAGTTAGATGGCCGGCTCCTAGAGGTCATGGACGAGTTCTATAGCCCTTTAGAGAAACAGGAACTCACCAATAAACTCCTACAGAGGAACGCCACGAACTTCGACGGAACCAACGGGTCCAAGTCACAGGTCACCGCAGTGACCCCCCTACCCTTTTGGTTCTGTGGAGACGCCGGTGCCTTCTTGCCGATTGACGCCATTCAGGCCGATCAAGTGAAGCTCAGTATAACCTTCGCAGCGCTCAATACTCTCTATGTCTGCAACAAGCAACAGCCGGTGGCCCCGAACACTCTTCCGGTCGGCGGAGATGCCTATTTGCCACTGGCCGGCTCGCCCTTTTATGCCTATGATCCGAGTGGCTCGGCAGTCACTGGCTTCGATCAGCCCGTCAGCCAGATTCCGGACATTACGATGCCTCTCAGACTCCCCCTCGGCGACACCTATTTCATGGTCGAATATGTGTATTTGGATCACCCCGAGGCGAATCGCTTCCGCATCTCGGATATCCAGATTCCGATCATCCAGCACTACACTTTCGATCCGGTGGACACAAAGTCATCCTCGTCCATTGTCTGCCCACTCAAGATACCGAATCCTACCCGCAATCTCTTCTTCTACCTACAGCGCCAAGATGCGAACTACTACAATGCCCCCTTTCTGGCCACGCGAGATCTGACTGGCCCGGACGCCTCGGGAACGCCCTGGTGGCCCAATGCAAGCGTCATTGATCCGCGCGTGGCCACCGAACTCGTGCCGGCCTTCGTCTTCAGAAACTCAGAGCCCATACAGTCCCTGAGCCTCATCTATCAGGGCAACTTGTACAGATATTCCACGGTCGCCCCATCTCTGTTCCGGTCCCTATTGCCGAGCATTGATATGCGGAAATCTCCCTGGGTGAATCGATACTTCTATACACTGCCCTTTGGCGTCAACTCGGCCCTACCGAAGAGTATGCCCTCGGGAGAGGCCAATCTCGACAAGATTGTCAATATAAATCTGCAACTCGATCTACATCCTCTTGCAGGATATGTAGATCCAAATGCAGTGCCCCGCTATTTAGTTTACATTTGGGCGGAGACCTATAACATCTTTCGTGTCTACGGTGGCCGGGCGGGCTTGATGTTCGGATACTAAGGGCTCGGCCTGGATCCGAAAGGTCGTCTTAATACGACCCAGAAGGCTCTTTGGCCTCACGTCTGGGCCGCGCGTAGGGCGCGCCCGCTGAAATGCATTCGGGAACTTGTCAGAGTCTATGTGTGCTCCACCAAAAATGCGCGCGGCTTCAAGATTGTGACGATCTTGGCGCCACTCGCCTACAGCCGCCTTCTTTGACAACTCTTCTTCATCGAGGATTAAACACGGGATTTCAAGACGAGCCATTTTACTATTATACTGTGACGTTTCATTAGGCCTTTTATCACGGTATAAAATTGGTCAAGCCTATTATATAGCCCCCAATCACACATGTCTCTCCTGATCGTTGAATCGCCAGCCAAATGCTCGAAGATTAAGGGATTTCTCGGACCTGGATGGACGGTCATTGCTACCATGGGCCATATCCGGGCTCTAGAGGAAACTCTGGACGCGGTGGGGCTGGAGCGCAACTTCGAGCCACGCTTTGCCTTTCTGAAAACGAAGGCCAAGGCCATTGCGGCCATCAAGGATGCGGCCAAGGGCCGGCAAGTTTATCTTGCCGCGGACGATGATCGAGAGGGCGAGGCCATTGCCTATTCCGTGATGACTCTTTTGAAGCTGCCTGCCTCAACGCCGCGCCCAGTCTTTCATGAGATTACCAAGGACGCTGTGTTGAAGGCCGTGGCGAATCCGCGCACAATCGATATGGCCCGTGTTCATGCCCAGCAGGCCCGCGCCGTTCTCGACATGATGGTCGGCTTCACGATCTCACCTCTTCTTTGGAAGTACGTGGGTCCAGCTCTTTCTGCAGGCCGCTGCCAGACACCGGCCCTACGACTCTTGGCCGATAAGGAGAAGGCCATCGAAGCGTTCCAGGCCGAAACTGCCTGGAAGATGAAAGGCACCTTTAAGGGTCAGCACGCCTTTGAGGCCAACTGTGTCGATGATCTCGAGGATGAAGAGTCCGCCAAGAACTACTTTGAGAATATACACAAGGATCAGCGGGTCACCGTCACTTACGCGACAACGAAGCCATATACGGAGTGCGCCCCGGATCCGCTGATCACGAGCACGCTGCAACAGGAGGTGTCCGCGACGATGGGTCTCCAACCGAAGAACACCATGCACGCGGCCCAGCGTCTCTATGAGGCGGGGCACATCACCTATATGCGCACGGACTGCCCTGTTCTCTCCGAGGAAGCGAAGGTGGCAGCAAGGGCTCTGGTCACGAAAGACTATGGCGAGGCCTTCATTCAGACGCAAGCCAACCTTCAGGCGCAAGCCACCCACAAGACTTCTGCTAAAAAGCCGACAGAAGCCGTCGAGCCACAACAGGCTCACGAAGCCATTCGCCCGACCCACTTTGAGACAAAGGTCCTCCCAGAAGAAGAGGACTGGTCCGCTGCCGATCGGAAGATCTATCAGCTGATCTGGAAGCGGGCAGTGCAAAGCATCATGTCGGCGGCCAAGGGCGAAACGAAGACCGTTACGATGACTCTGGACGCCGATGAGGCCGCCTTCGATTGGCGTTCAGTCGCGAAACGCCAACTCTTTGCCGGCTGGCGGGCTGTTGGCGCCGCGGCGACGAATCTCGACGAGGAAGAAGAGTCACCTATTACTCCGTGGGTTGCTCTAGAAACCGTTGAGAAAGGCACGGCCCTTACATGGAGCGCGCTGGAGGCCGCACCCAGCGTCTCAAAGCCGGCGACGCGCTATACGGAGGCCACGCTTGTCCGTGAACTGGAGCGAAAGGGCATTGGCCGCCCATCGACGTTCGCGGCCCTCGTCGGCACGGTTATGGACAAGGGGTACGCGGAGAAGCGGACAGTCGTCGCCAAGGAAGTCCAGGTACCTCGGCTTTCCTTGAAGCCCGGTGTGTGGCCATTCGAGCGCAACTACGATATGAAGAAGACGGGAGGTGAGAAGAATAAGCTGGCGCCGACATCGTTGGGTCTCTCCGTCCTCGAGTTCTGTATGAAGGAGTTCGGCGCCCTATTCGCCTATGATTTCACGGCGAAGATGGAGGCTGACCTGGATGCCGTTGCAGCAGGCTCGCCATGGAAAGAGGTGTGCCAAGCGACCTGGGATAGTTATAAGGATCGATATGCGGAGCTCAAGTCGGGCGAGTCGACGGCCTTACAGCCGGCCCGCTCCAAACTCTTTGGTGATATCAAGGCCATTCAGTCCAAAAAGGGGCCGCTGCTTCTCAAAGAAGGCCCAACGCCCGCCGAGACGGTCTTCTTCGGCTGGCCTGCGGGTAAATCCTTTGGGACTATCACGGAAGCAGAGGTCAAGGAGTTCGTGTCAAAGGCCGCGGTGGCCAAGGCTACGGAGACTCTGGGCACTTACAAGGATCAGCCCATTCTAAAGAAGTCTGGGCCCTATGGACCATATGCGGAATGTAACGGTGTGAAGATTCCTCTGCCGGCCACCTATACGGAGGCCTCCTTGCAAGAAGCCTTTGCGGCAAAGTCCACAAGCCTACACACACTCGGCCCCTTTGAATTCCGCAATGGACCCTATGGAGTCTTCATGTTCAAGTCAGCCACCACTGGCACGGCGCGTAAGTTCGTCTCGATTCCCTCAGGCGTGGATCCAAAGGTCTTGACACTAGAAGCAGCAACTAAGATTTATCAGACAGGTCTGCAATCAAAGGCGAAGGGCGCCGCCTATAAAAAAAAGAAGGCCTCTGAGTAAGTAAGATGTCTGAGCCACCCAATCTCTTCAAGATCCCCTCCTATTTTATTAACATGGACGAACGAAAGGATCGCCTCAAGCGTTTCACCGAACAGCAAGTGACAAACTATATGCCCAGGCTCAGGCGTGTTCGAGCCTTCAATGGAAAGGCCATCAAAAACTATCAGAAGGATCGGCGGATTTCGCTCAGGACCCGGTTCAATATCTATAGAAACTATCGGCGCAGTCACCATGAGATCGCGACGTTAGGTGCAGTCGGCGCATCCCTGAGTCATTTCGACGTATGGAAGCGCTTCGTGGCCTCTGGAGAGCCGCTATGCCTAGTCTTTGAGGATGACGCTCGTATAACGACGGCCGCCATACACGAGGCACACCGTCTTTGGCCCACGTTACCGAGCGCCTGGGGAATCTGGCTCCTCGGATACTATGAGCCGAATATGATCAAAGAGCCCTTGGAAAATAGCTGGAATAAGATCTATAACTTTACGGCGGCTCATGCCTATCTTTTAAAGAGGGAGGCTGCTATAAAACTTCTAGAAGACGCCTTTCCTATTGAGATGCATGTGGATCACTATATGTCTGTCTGTGCCACTATGAAAGGCTTTCAGATTCTACAACATCCTGATATTAATATACCCTTTTGGGGCGTTGAAGATGGGCCTCGACTGAATGATTCGAATACCTCACAGCACAAGAAACGCGGATGCACTGTCTGTAAAGTCCCCGATGATAATCGGCTGCTGTATGATCGGTTCTCAAAGAGAAGCTCCAGAGGTATGACAGTAAAGGGTCTATTGAAAGGGCAGCAGTCCAACAAGATTCGCACATATAGGAATACTAAAAAGATGGGGCGAGTCCAAATAAAATAAGAAGATATCGATAGATGGCCTCGAGAAGCCCTAGTCCGCCCCCAACCTCTGTTCGCAAGATAGATCTATCTGGCGAAAAGGAGTTTCAGAATGGCTGGACCCGAGAGCAAGAGCAGCTCATGGCGGAGTGGTCCGATATTGCCGCCTGTTATCGGTGGCTGCACGATCGGACGGAGAAGATGTTTTCTGCGAAGAACACGTGGATCACGATTCCTGTGATTGTTCTTTCGACTCTTACAGGCACGGCCAACTTCGCCCTTGGCAGCTTTATCTCGGACCCTGATGCCAAGAACTATGCCCAGGCCGGCATTGGCGCCGTTTCGATTTTCGCCGGCATTTTAACCACTCTGGGCAACTACTTCAAGTACGCCCAGAACTCCGAGGCAAATCGCGTGGCCAGCATCGCCTGGGGCAAGTTCCAGCGTCTTTTGGCAGTGGAGCTCGCCATTAACCCCGATAATCGTATTGAGGCCATGGACTTCTTAAATATTTGCCGCAATGACTTGGATCGTCTGATTGAGCAGTCTCCGCCGATACCTGATATAATCATTGAGGCCTTTGAGAAGGAGTTCGCGGATATGCCAAATCTGAAGCGCCCGGATATTGCTCACGGACTGGAGCACACCCGTATCTTCGATTCAGCGAAGGGGCGCCTGAATAAGGTGTCAGCGGATGCCGCCCTATTCCTCAAGGCACGCAAGAAGCTCTTGCGTGATGACGTATTACCCGATCTCGACGCCATTGTGGCGAAGCATGTGCAGCACGTGATTGCGGCCCGGGCCGAGAAGAACGCCATATTATCTCCGAAGGGCACTTCTATAGAGGGTGATTGGCGCCAGCTTCTTACGGTAGAGCGTGGGCGCTCGACGGAGCCTCGGCCGCTCCCGAACCCCTTAGTGCCTAGTTCAAGTGCCTCTGTGACAAGCACGAAGGGTCGTAGAAAAAAGGAGGAAGTGCGCGTAGTGGTGATTGACGAGTCTACGAGCTAACCTCCAGATCTTTGAGCTTCTCGGTGAGCCACCCAATACGCCTCTCCAAGGCCGCGCATCGAGCGCACCAGTCTCGAATCAACTCTTTTCCTGTGGGGGGTTCTCCGTCGAGCACGAACTCATATTCGTCCAAGGCTTCCAGTAGCTGTAGATAATACTCCATACAGTCCTTATAGGGCTTATGGAGTATTAATTTTACTGTAAAAAAGAATACCGAACCGTCTTTAGCGCGGCACGGATATTCTTTTTTTGTAAAAAAAAGAATACCGATTGCGGGGCTCGAACCCGCGACTCTGTGGTTGCTAGGCTTTCGCCTTTTATAAAAGCCACATGCTCTACCAGCTGAGCTAAACCGGTAAACTGGCACGAGCCAGGGATTCCGATACCGGGAGTTGAACCCGGGTCTAGGGAGTGAAAACCCCGTATGCTAACCGTTACACCATATCGGATGGGCACTTGGACTCCAGGCCCGAAAACCCAGTCAATTTTGGACCGGAAAACTTTTTCCCATGCGCTGCACCCAGATTTCAGAAGTAGGATGGGCTCGTGTCATTTCGCCCTTAAGAAACCAGCCTTCTGCAAGATTCTTCTTGATAAGCGCCTGGATACAATCGTCGCTCGACTCATTTACAGCATAGAAGGCGATCGAGCGCGCGGCAAGCCACTTCCACTTGATAGAGGCCATATTGGGTACTAAAAATAGGGAGTGTATATAAGGTCAATTTTACAGTCAAGTACCAAAGTTAAGAACGCCCTTAAAGGGGGTACTTAACTTTAGCACAACACGATAGCCAATCTACAGCGCGCGGTTCCGAATCCGAATCCAAAACGACTGGATGGTCTTTGCCGCAGCCATGACGCGCCTCTTTTGGTGATACTGTACCGAGAGGGTCCAACCTTCGAGAAAGCCCGAGTACTTCACTCGGGGTACAAAGGACGAGCGCTCGTTAGTAGACATCGTGGCAAGGTCCTCCTCCATGCGCTGAGGAATCCAGTCGCACGCCGCCGCGGCCTGACGCCAATCAATCTCTGTGGGATTCCGAGCACCATTTCTGGCGCACAGATCACGAAAGGCCTCCTTGGTGAGCGGCTTCATCTGGCGAAACTCACTGTAGGTGAGAGATCCGCCCCCAAGGTGCACGAGAACTGCGTTGAGGATCGGCATGTTGAAGCTCACGACACCCTTTCCGTCATGCTTCTTCAAGACCTTTCGGACCCTGTATGCGCGCCAAGCCGCCTGGACCTTCGTCCACATCTGGTGATTCTGGAACATCAGGGACTGCGGAGGGAAGCCATTGGCCGGCTGCCACAACTCAACACCCTTCAGGAAGCTGCGCTTCCATGACGCGCCATCAAACGTCCAGTTGACCTTGTACCCGGCCTTGAGCGCGACCTGAATAAGAGAACGCCTAGCCGACGAGGCGCGCCAAAGAGTCTGGATCTTCGTGGCACACAGGTTGCGCCACTCTGAGCGCGGCACCGTCATCCACCGCATGAGGGTCTGGCGCTCCTTTTCCGCCTTCCTCTCGGACTCTTCCAAGTGCCGAATGTGGTTCCGCATCGACTCCTTTTCGTCGAGCATCATCTTGTAGCGGATCCAGTCCATACGGATCGGATAGGCGCGCATGGCCGCTTGGATACGCGTGGCCGCGTAGGACTGCAAGGCCTCCTCGGAGAGCGCCACCTTCTTTTCGGCGAAGTGGTGGCGCGCCCGCTCGTTCGCGGCGGCCTGCTCCACGCTGATCTCTTCCTCTGATTCCGACTCCGAGGACTCCGATGATTCGGCTTCCTCCTCCTCGTCGTCAAACTGGTCAGGTAGTCCCTCGTGCTCATTCACCTCATGCCGGCAACACGGGCAGGTCTCAGTCAGGTCCTTCAGAACCTGATTGCCGAACCACCGGGTCAGGCAGGTGTAGTGAAAGCGGTGCGTGCATGATATCTCAGTGTGGCCCGTGTCGGCCGTGATTGACTCGAAGCAGATAGCGCAGTCCATCTTATTTGATGGAGGATGCCGGTAATCCTCCAAGGCGTTTAGTCAATTTTATATACCGCAAAATACCAAAGTTAAGTACCCTCCTTTCGGGGTACTTAACTTTGGTATGAGCGGATAGTGTCATAGGATATAAGTTAAGAACCCCCTGAAGGGGTTCTTAACTTATGTTCATGACGGTACCGTGTTGTACCAGGTGACCTTAAAGAATAAATATATGAATCCTATAGAATGTCATCTCTTCCTGGTTCCACAGAGCAGGATGTAACTAGCACGATCACGGCGGTTGTGACGGCGGCTATTGACCAGGTGAAGGTCGACGCGGCAACGGCTACGGCGGCCCTGCCAGATGCGAAGGGTGCTCCCCAGACGCCCGCTCAGGCCTTTCTTACGGCCCTCGATGATATGATTAAACAGAAGCCGCAGAGTGCAGCGGAGGCGGCGGCCCTTTACGCCTATCTCTTGCACAAGGAGATTTACCCTCTATTAAGCAAGCTAAAGGAGACCTTGGTATCGAGTCTTTCTGCGGCGGAGGCGAGTGCTGCCACGGCCTTTTTGGCGGAGGGACAGAAGCTCGAGCAGGCGATTGTTTCAAAGATGAAGGGGTGCCTTCCTTTCTTGAATAAGTAAATACCTTGATCTTTTATAATCTTAATGCGTATGTCAGCTTCTTTGGTGATAAAAAAGATTGCTCAGCACACGCCTATTTTTATTTGAGCATATCTCTAGACCATGGCCTCCGCCAGTGCGACCATCTCCTCCTCGTTCGCGACGCGGAGGCTTACCGTGAAGGCCTCGGGTGTGCCGACCGTGAGCATCGTCTTCATCTCGACGGGGCTCACGTTCAGCGCTCTTTCACGGATGGCCGCAGCCTGCTCCTCGGTCTCGACGCGGAACATGACCGCAGCCTGCTCCTGATGAATCTCCTGGACGAGCGTAAGGGCCACTCGGGGCTTCTTGGAGTCGAAGGGCACGCGCTTGACGGGCTCGTGGCGCACGCCGGGCTCGTTGCGCTTATACGGGATACCCTTAAGGCTGCACCACTCGCTCCATGGCAGGCGCAGGTGCCGGCGCTCATAGAATCCCGCGCCGCCCGTCAGGCGGACGCAGGCCGGCTTGCCATTCTTGGCAGGAAAGAGGCGGCGGCCCGTGCCCTCCTCGCCAGGGTGGACGTAGCGGCAGCAGCCAGGGCTGATCACACCCTCCTCATTCTTGACGGTGAAGACGCAGCCGGCGCCGTGGATGCAGGGCTGCGGCGACTTGAGCTCGGGCTCGTCAAATGCAGCGTTCTCGAACCAGTTGATCGTAGACATCTTTATAGGGCTTGCTTGTATCTGTGGGAGTATAAATCATTTCAAATGGAAAACAGGTCAATTTTACAAAAAATAGGTGCGTGTCTTTGTGAGACGATATCAGACGTGAATGGTGCTGCGGCGGTAGAGGACCTCAATGTGCGGGTTACCCATCTCTGTGAAGTTATTGAAGAGCTTGACGGGTGACCAGTGGTGTGTGCGCACCTGGGCTGCAATCTTACCTTTGAAGAGCGTGAGGTAGTGGCTATCACCGTTAATCGTGGCGTAAATGTGGCCCGGGCCACGGTAATACATACGCACGGGCCTCTTTTCGGCGTTCGGCCCAGCGGCCTCGTATCTAATCTTAGCGACTGTGTGCCTCGCAAGGCAGCGCTTTAGACCAAGATTCAGGCGGTGGCGCTTACCGGCCAGATCATCCTCGAGCGTGAGATTATTCAGATGGTCACGCAGCATCTTGATATGATCAAGAGTTGTGCGAACGCTCTCTGCAGGAGACAATGTCTCCCAAGCCTCGTCGCGGATCTTGTAGCGCTTCATGAGCGCTGCGACCTTCTCTACATCACTGAGGCGCTGATACTCCTCATCGGTGCGCAGCTTCTCTGCCAGCGGGTCGGAGAGCTCGGTTATGCCGCTGTCATTGAGAGGAAGAGATGCTCGCCATGCCGCCTCGTTTGGAAAGAGGGTCTTCTTGAAATCAGTCTCGCCATTCACTACGGATTTGACCTCAAGAAGGCCCTTGGCCGTCATGATCGCCACGCGGTAGTTGTTCGCATCGAGAGTCCAGCGGAACTTGGAGCCTGGCGCGGCTGGCGGTTGAGAAGCCACCGTAACCGCAGCGCGCTCCTCCACAATCGTCGCGCCGTCGGCCAGGATGCGCCAGTCCTCTAGAGTCATCATCTGGCCAACACCCAGGCCCAGCGTGACCATGACGTTGCCGTTCGTGAGGACCGTGGCCTTGTTGGTGGCGTTGGAGTGCGAGAGCTTGGTGGCGGGAGAGTAGGACATTCTTGAAGTTGAAGTGTAGTATTTGTCTCATGAGACAAGGTTGTCAATTTTACCGTAATAAAAATAGTGGATGGCAGCATTCAGAACATACTCTGGTGATCGAAGGTTGTGACGCGGCGCCCATCAGGGATAGCGTTAATGTAGTCACGCGTCTTCCTTGCAAGGGCAATCATCTCACGCGTCTCCTCATGCGTCATGTAACAGTATATCTCTTGGTCATCCTCCATCCACTGTTCTACCATACGAGCCATCTGAATCTTGAAGGATAGCTGGTGCGTAAAGATGATTGCGGTTGAGGGGTCTAGAAAGAAGGTGAAGAGCTTCTTGAGGTCCTTCTGAGCGCGCACGATACGCGGACCGAGTGTGAGGCAGCCCAACAACTGGTT